>Ga0123341_1007309_pt1 | contig 10057 bp, 8 predicted proteins | sample Turbeapinknodule_FD_89959 | JGI IMG/M metagenome (GOLD analysis project Ga0123341, IMG submission 89959) | Root nodule microbial communities of legume samples collected from Mexico - Turtle bean Mexico pink nodule | ecosystem: Host-associated > Plants > Roots > Nodule | place: Mexico: Nepantla...
ACACCAAACACTCTATAAACTTATTATTAAACTTTTAACAAATTGATTTTGTTAATGATAAACATAATTTGACAAAATATCAACCATTTAACTTTTAATATACATTTTTTTACTTTTACTTTCTAAAAAAATTAAAATTAAAACAAGTAACAAACAAACCCTTAAGATTAAAATTTGAAAGTGTTATTGATGAAAGAAAGAAAAAGAAAAAAAGAGGAACCAGGATCTTTCTATTAGGATTGGACCGCTGATTCCTATATACCCGAGATGGTGTGGGTTTCTTGCAGTTTCAGAATTCAATTAACATTGAGCTTCAGCAACAGTGTTCAGGACACAAATCTAAATCACAGGTACCAATTTTCTTAGCAATTCTTGCGTCAATTTGAAGTTTTACCATATCCATGTTTGTTTCACACCCTACCTACCCACGCTCTTCGTTGCTTCAACCCATTTTTTCATCTCATCTCGTGTATTATTATCAGGGAAATTGCTATTTCTTTAACTATTAGTCTCTTGGATGAGCTTTTTCTTCTGGATTTTTGTCCAATTAATTTCCTCGTTTGATTTAAATTTTCATTTCTTTATATGACAAGGCGAGAGTTTCTGCAGGTTTTTTAGTTGTTAGATGTCTGTGGTTTATTGGAGTATTTTATGAATGTATGGTAGATATATTTACTGCGCTATTTCATCCGATTAATCGAAATTGGGGATAGTGTTGTTTTGAATTGATTATGGACATGGTTATGTAAACACTACCATGATAGCAATTGGAAACTGCAATATTCCGTACGCTTAGTTTGAGCCTTTTAGGTCAATTGATCATTTCATGTTAGGTCTCAATTTCTAAGATATGGTTAGGTTTGTAAAAGTATGTTGAAAGATGTTAAACAGGGGGTGATCTCTTGGGATATAGATTGTGGTAGAATAAATTACGTTTCTTATGCAAATTGTGTGAATTTATTGTGATGCTGTAAAGTCAAACTTTTGAGTTTGATGAAAGTTTACAAATTGATTATGGTTACTGATTTATGTTTGGATGCTTCTATTCTATGAGCAAGCTAGTAATAAAACTCTGTCAACACAAGTTAACACAAGTTAGTAGTATTTCAATGGGTTTTGAATGTTTGAAAGTGAATCCAGACATACACTGAACACATGTTGTTACTTTTGTTTAACTCCATCTCATTTATCACGTATTGATTGGAGTTGTTTATTTATTAATTTTTGTTCTGATCAAATGCTCTTGTAGTCTGGTGCTGATGATTTTCTTGCTTCAGTTATTACTCCCTATGACATGAGGAGGTGACTTGGAGATGTCAGACTTACCAGGGTATATACGTACCTGTTTGAACACAGGGAAGCTTCTTTCATTGGCAATTTTGGTCTCTGGGGGAATCGTCTTGCAAGTTTTGGTTAGTATTACCTTCTTTTTTTTTATTTATACATGCAGAAATAGATGGTAACTTATTAGTAAAAATGCCACTTTTTACTTACATCTGTCATCTGTGTTATTTGTCAGGCATGTGCCTTGTATAATAATTGGTGGCCGATGCTAAGTGGTGAGATAAAGCACCTTTGAAATTTGATTCCACTGTACTATATTTTCATTCTTTTGATTGATGGGGTTGTTATGTGACAAGAACATCCCCTTGTTTTTTTTTCTTGCAGTGTTGACATATGTGCTTCTTCCAATGCCTTTATTGTTCTTTGCGGGGTCTGATGACTCTATATTCTCTGAATCTGATAATAGGTGAACTCTTGTATAATCATAAAACTTCTATCATACAACTTGTTAAATCAGTCTGATTCAAGTTAGATCAGAATTTTATCAGAAAAGAAAGTCAAGATGGTGGACTAATCTTCCAACTTTTTGTTTTGTGGTTTTGTGAATGATGAAGCAGCTGGGTGAATTTTACCAAGTTCTTGACCGGAGCCTCAACCGTGGGAGGCATTGCCATTCCAAGCATATTGAAGCATGCAGGGGTTATTGGTTGGGGAGCCTTTGCAATGGAACTTTCTTCCTACTTCGTGTTTGGATTGACCATAATATGTTACCTTTGGATGAGTGATGAAGATGAGTACAGTATCCTCTGAGACGAGATTTGCTTCATTGTAAAAATGAATTTGTTCCTTTCGTGTGCTATTGCTTTTCTTGCATTGTGACTTTCACTACAGCATATTTGCTTTTAACAATGATTTGTTGACTCACCCAATTGTAGAGTAGCTTTCAGTCAAATGTGTATTTATTGTCTGTAACTAAGACGGCTTTTGTTCGTGTTCTTATTGTGTTAACTAAGTGCGGTTTTCGTTATATAAAAAAAGTTTTACTTCGTAAAAGTTATTTTTCTAAGATATCTCAAAATCATTTCTGAATGTAAACAAGTTTTTATCTTTACGTTTTTTTAGCCAATTCCATTAAAATATAAAGGAAACCAGATTCGCAGCACTTACAATATCCAAAATTCAGCTTACAATAGCCAGATTTCAACGTATACCGAATTCTTCAATCCTCATAAAAAACCAAAAAAGCAAAACATCCACAATCGTGTTTGTGATTACAAATACAAACTTGATGACATTTGTATTAATGTTTGCTTATAACGTTATTGAAGTCTGTCAGTCTCCAGAAACAATTGATTAATGGTAATAGTCATGGATAGCGTCAACGACTTGTTAGAGCATGAAATACAGAAGATTGAGTATCTTTAATCAAAGTTTAATAATCTTAGTAAAGAAAGATAGAACTAATCACGGGCAAATGCTATGCTAATGCAACCAGCATGCCAAAAATTCAAGATCGCAAGAGGGTAGAATGCATATCTTTTCTTCCTTCTTTGCTTTTAGCCCAAAAGTTGTGTTCCAAACTTAACCATATGAGCTTAAAATAAGTACCATAGACTATTAAGGTTACGACGGACCTAAAATCTAAGGACGTTGTTGTTATTAATTTTATAGACAATGAATGTCTGATTTGAAGGAGTTGGAAGTAAAGACAGAATTGTTTTCTTACTGCAACTATGGCTTAAATCTAAACACCGATTATTGCACCAAATAAAGCGAAGAGCTTACTTTGCCACTGCAGTTTGGGTATATTCAACAACCACAGAAGCAGTACATCTAATATGCCCACAGCAGAAAATGAGTAAATTAAAATTCAGAGAATGAATCACTGCATACTAAGTTGAGGGCAACATAATAAGATGGAGGAAACTGGTGTCTGTCTATGAACATGGTCACTGCAATATCCTCCCAAAAAAACAGGGGAACACTTTAGTTTTCAAACCCATTTAAAACCATAATTCCTTGTTTTCTACAAATCCAAATCATTACCAATATCATCGATCCTTATGCCAGATTACGCAGCTCTCACAGTAAACCAAGACACATATAGTAATTTGAATGAACCAATGTCATATTTATGATGGAACCCTAATTGTGGGACTTTGATGCAAAAAAATTAACAGTGGCATTTCATGAACCTGAGAATATAACATGCATCCATATCAATGTTAACGAAATTGGCAGGACCAAACGAAAAGAGAGATAGAAAAAAGTACGAGAGATTTCGTTTAAAGTAACTCGAAGGTGGTTTTATAGCAAAAAGTAGATAAAGTTGAATCCCATAAACATGAGTAGAAGAGAGAGTGATCAGATCAAAAAACTACGCGAAACTGAGGCGCGTTGGACTGAGTTGTGGGGAGGATCTCCCAGCGGCAGGGCTCGAGGTCTTCGGATACGGGGCAGTAGCCGGCGAGCGTGACCTTGTCGTTGGAGGCGGCGACGGAGCCGAACTCGAAAATGGAGACGGTGACGTTGGGTGGTCGGGGAACCTCGACGGCGCCGTTCATGCCTGGGGCCTGAAGGAGGGGTTTGGTGGCGTCTAGGGCTTTGGAATTGGGAATTGATGAGGATGGGTCTTTGGGTTTATTCTCCTTCCGCCACCACAGTAATCCCATGCTTTCTTTTTGGCTAAGGTTCTCTTTCTCCTCTTTTCCTATGATATACTAAGTTATGCCTCAAAATCTTTAAAATATATTTTTTCAATTAAAATTGTACTAAAATTATTAAAAATTTAATAAATATTTTTTAAATTAAACACTTTAATGTCCTATATTTCATACGGTGTCCGATATAACACCATTTAAGAGAAGTGTGTTCGACTTCATTTCACCATTTCTTTTTACCTCATTCATATTACTTCATTCTCCTTTCGTTTTTTTTCTTGTTAGCTGCTTACGTAATCTTAAAAATATTATTTGATATTTTCATCCTAAAATATAAGACTATTTGTTTCTCTCTACATAATTAGATATTTAACATTTAAACATGATTATGTTGAAGCAAATTTTATAGCGGTTGATCAATTAGTGATAAGTTTTAAGCTCATGTGTTGTTTTTATCTGATTCACTGAGCTTGTGGAGAGTTTTGAAGATCCTGGTTTGTTATGTTGATTGGAGAAGAAAGAGATTTGTTTTGACAGAGTTGTGTATAAAAAGAAAGACCCAATGGTTTGTGGGTCATGCAGCGTCACCGTTCATCAATCTTGGTGCGGTTTTTGACACGTTCATTTCGCAGTGTGCGTCATGTCTATGGCACCGATCATTCCCACTGCGAATGCGACGAGCCTCTGCTTCTTCACTACCTATCCAATGGCTGCCACCACCAAGCGCGAAACCTTCTTCAAAGTTCCTCCGGAGGTGACCTTCATGCACGCGTGGTTCGCTGGACGTCGCTGCTCTCCAACTTCTCCCGCTACGGTTACGTCGAGGAAGCTCGCACACTGTTCGACATAATGCCTCACAGAAACCTCGTCACTTTCAATGCCATGTTGACAGCGTACCTCCGCTCCGGCATGCTCGACGAGGCTTCCCGGTTCTTCGAAACCATGCCGGAGAAGAACGTTGTTTCATGGACTGCCATGATTTGTGGGTTTTCGGACGCCGGGAGGATCGAAGATGCGAGGAAGGTGTTTGAGATAATGCCTGAGAGGAATGTTGTTTCGTGGAACGCGATGGTGGTGGCGTTGCTTAGGAGTGGGGATTTGGAGAATGCGAGGGTGGTTTTTGAGGAGATTCCTTGCAAGAATGTGGTTTCGTGGAATGCTATGATTGCGGGGTATGCTGAGAGTGGTAGAATGAGCGAGGCTAGAGAACTGTTTCAAAAGATGGAGTTTAGGAATGTGATTACTTGGACTAGCATGGTATCTGGCTATTGCCGTGAGGGGGATGTTGAAGGTGCTTGTTGTTTCTTTCGGGCTATGCCGGAGAAAAATATTGTTTCTTGGACTGCTATGATTGGTGGGTTTGCTTGGAATGGCTTGTATGAAAAGGCATTGCTACTTTTTATTGAGATGGTGAGAGTTTCCAATGCGGAACCCAACGGAGAGACCTTTGTTTCTCTTGTTTATGCTTGTGGTGGTTTGGGTTTTTGTTGCCTTGGCAAGCAGGTACATGCTCAGCTGATTGTTAACAGCTGGCGGATTGATGATTATGATGGTAGGTTGCATAGAGGTCTTGTTAGGATGTACGCTGGGTTTGGTATTATGGATTCTGCTCGCAATGTGTTTGAAGGTAATCTGAAAGACTGTGATGATCAGTGTTTCAATTCCATGATAAATGGTTATGTTCGGGCCGGTCAGTTGGCAAGAGCTCAAGAGTTGTTTGACATGGTACCCATTCGGAATAAGGTTGCATCAACTTGCATGATCGCTGGCTATCTTAGCGCTGGCCAAGTACTCGAGGCTTGGAAATTGTTTAATGACATGCCTGATCGGGATTCCATTGCGTGGACTGAGATGATTTATGGGTATGTGCAGAATGAGCTCATTGCTGAAGCCTTCTGCTTATTTGCCGAGATGATGGATCATGGTGTTTCTCCTATGAGTTCTACATATGCTGTTCTATTCGGAGCGATGGGTTCAGTTGCATATCTAGATCAGGGGCGGCAATTACATGGTATGCAGTTCAAGACTGCGTCTGAAGATGATTTGATTCTTGAGAACTCTCTAATTTCAATGTATGCAAAATGTGGGGAGATAGATGATGCATATAGGGTATTCTCTAACATGACTTGCCGGGACAAAATATCTTGGAACTCCATGATTATGGGTCTTTCAGATCATGGGAGGGCCAGCGAAGCTTTAAAAGTGTACGAAGCTATGCTTGAATTTGGAATTTACCCAGATGACCTTACATTCCTGGGTGTCCTGACAGCATGTGCTCATGCGGGTCTTGTTGATAAAGGGTGGGAGTTTTTTATTACTATGGTTAATGCTTATGCTATTCAACCTAGCATGGAGCATTGCATCAGTATTATCAATCTTCTGGGTCGAGCAGGAAAGGTGAAGGAAGCAGAGGAGTTTGTTTTGAAGCTTCCTGTCAAACCAAATCATGCCGTTTGGGGTGCTCTGATTGGAGTGTGTGGGTTGAGTAAAGGTGATACAGATGTTGCTACGCGTGCAGCCAAAAGACTGTTTGAATTGGATCCTTTAAACGCACCTGGTCACGTGGCCCTTTGTAACATATATGCCGCAAATGATAGGCATATCGAGGAGATGAGATTAAGAGAAGAAATGAGGTTGAAGGGTGTGAAGAAGGCACCCGGATGTAGTTGGATATTGGTGAAGGGAACAGTTCATATTTTCTTCTCAGACGATAAATTGCATACGCGTCTTTAAGAGATTTTCTTCTGTTATCTGGATAGTGCACCATTCTTCCACTATCATAGAATTTGGAGAATGTAAAATATTTGTAGCCTTATCCTCGTAATAGGATTCTGCTATAGGATAGTTTGACGTAAAAAGTCAGGCATTCAAGACTCTAACAAAAAGCATTTCTCTCTCAAACATACACCAACTCTCCTATAAACTGCCACACATACTATCAATTAAATATACGCATGAATCGTGCACCATATTATTGTCAAACTGCTCTGCATGTGCTTTCATTGTGGAAGGAAACAACTGTTTACTGTCACATACAAAACATAACCGTCCCGTACATAAATTGTAATGGCCTTTTATTTTTTCTGACATGAAGACTCATCAGAATTTGGCCAATCAAACTCCTATGCTAAATGTTTTTATCCAGAAATTCCAACTTATCGGCACCAGGCTTGTCAAGTTCTTCTAAAGCTGCCCACAATTTTGGATCCTCATAATCCTTAATCAGAAAGGCAGGCTTTGCTTTCATCAGTAAATCCTCTGGGTTTCGTGTAGCTATGCCAATAACCGGCATCTCAGCTGCCACTCCAGCTGTAATCCCTGAAAAAGAATCCTATTACAGAAAAATAGAAAGTATGTCAAAATCAGGTCTAGAACAAGTTTTTCTTCACTCAGACATCACAAAAATGCAGACCTCAAATACAAATGCATGATCCTTCGATGCCTTCAGAACTTCAAGAGCTTTCAAGTAGGGGTCGGGATAAGGTTTACCACGTTCACATTCATCACCAATAATAAGAACATCAAAGAAGTCCGAGAGGCCAAGTTTTGAGATCATGAGTTCTGCATTTACTCTTGAGGAATTGGTAACTGCAGCTCTCTTCAGACCATGGTTTTCAACCCATGACGTCAATTTATCAAGGCCTTTCACAGGCTTCAGTTTCTCCTCCGCCAATCTACATAGTCCATCACAGAATCATCTTCTGAAGCCTCAAATGAACCACATGGAGGAAGGGTAGATACATAGATATATATATATATAGAGAGAGAAGAGAGCAGGGTTTACCTCCGGAACGTGACTTCCTTATCTTCTAAAAGCTTCAAACCTTTTTCCAGATCACCAGGAAAGGCAACTAAGGCAGTATCAACGTTGTTCTTGCCAGAAAAATTTTCAATAAAAAATTCCTCCGTTATAGGAACACCTCCATTAAAACCAATCTGACAGCCACCAAGGTTCGTGTTAGTTTACTAATAGCTATTGATAATGTGCTTGGTGATGGTGATTTGCAAATACCACAAAAGGAATATTGCAACAAAATAACTAAATCATTTCTAAATGTTTTCCATCAAGACTTTTATACTAAGAAAAGAAACAGTACCTTTAGGAGCATTTCACGCAAAGCATCATAGTGGAGTGGATCAGAATCACAGAGTGTTCCATCTACATCAAAGAGCACAGCTTCAAGTGGAGCAAGTCCGGTGAGAGAACTCATGCTGCTGGCTCAACATGAAGGTAATGAGAGATAAATTCAGCTAATGATCAGGAATAGGCTATATGCTAAATTTTCTTTTCTATCACAAAGCAAGCCACAAATTAACTATTCCAAAGTTTATACTGTTGCATACAGCCACCTGAATGGTTTATATATTTGACATGGCCCCTCATGCTTGATCCCTTTTGACTTAAAACATAGACAATATATTGCAGACCCACCTTATTCTGAAACTTAGCTTAACAAGATCCAGCATTAAACCAAATGGTTATAATAGCTCCAATATTCAAAAGCTTAAACTAATGGGTGAAGCACATGATAGATTTATATCTTTTGTTGCAGAGCACATCTCACTACAAGTATGCTGGTCCCTCTGCAGAGCTGTCCAGTTAAACTAGAAGACAGCAATGTGAAAATGACGAGAAAGAATTTGACTTCATCTTCCCTTGTTCAACATGATTTTAATCTCAACCACAACATAAAATAAAATAAAATTTCACAATTTTGCTTGAAAACAAAACGGGTGAGGGTAGTGATGCATCCATACAATAAGAAAGGAGCATAAGCTACGGTGTTAGAAATTTTTTTATACAAGAGCAATGTTCAACGAACAGCACACAAATAAGGTTTCTGAATAATGGGCAGTAGCAACATGCATTAAAACGTTCATACATGATATAATAGGATGAAGAAAACAGCAATGTCCTTGAAATTCGAAAAGGGATCCTAGCAGCTAGAACAACATCAACTACGTTGTAAGTGATGGAAGGAAGCACCTTGGGAGGCAAAGCTCAGAAGAAGCCTTGGTGAATATTTGTCTGAGATATGTTTTAATGCAGAGAAGGTGAATTTTTGTAGATGGACAAAATTTTACCACAGGGGAAACGTGGTTAGGGAAGCAAGGGAATCTGAAGATGCTGATTCTCCCGTACCATATCAGATCTTCACTCAATATAATAACGTGAAAAACGTGAACCTTCCTTTTATCTTTTTTATTTAAAATTTTTACCTTTTCATTGTATTGGTACGTTAAATCACAAAATTCCAATATATAAATTCAGAATTAATATGTCATTTTCAAATTTTAGTCTAAAAATTTAGCTACACAGTATAAATGATTTTCTGGATATCAAAGATCCATAAACAAAGGTAAATAAATTTTGAATCTCTATTATCAAGATATAAAATATCAAAAACTCATACCAAACTTAAATGATAAGAAAATCTTCTAAATTTTAAAATCGAGAATATATAAAAAAACTCTGGACTTGTGCAGAAAAATAAAATCAATGACAATGTTCACTCTGCAAAAGACTGTTAGGTAACAGTGTATTATAAAATCAATGACAATGTTCACTCTGCAAAAGACTGTCACAGGTAACAGTGTATTATGTTGTTTAACGTTTTCAAAAGGCAGATAGATCACTTAATTTATTTTGTCTTAAAAAATAATTCTTCAAACTGTGTCGGTGAAATTGTTATCTGAAGTCAAATAAATAACAATTTTTTTCTTGAGATTATTTATCATCAATAAAGTTTTAATCTTTCAAATAAGAATGAGCAATCAAATCCATTTCTAAAATAAAAAATATTCCTAAGATTATAAACTATCAATCAATTTAGTTATAAAATAATAGTAATATAACAAATTGATCTGTGCTTATAGATTTTTATTCTACTTTTTTTTATCTCTATATGTATGTTTATATTTAGTTAGGGAACTAGAAAAAGGCTTACGTGTAATTAATTTTTTATAGTTGTCTATCAATTTGTTTATTATGATAATGTTAAAAATAAAATTGATTGATGATTATAATTTTAAGTACTATTTTACCATTTCATTTATTTTAAAGACTAATTTGGTTGTTAATTACAATTTCAAAGACTAAATTGGTTTATGAC
>Ga0123341_1007310_pt1 | contig 10057 bp, 13 predicted proteins | sample Turbeapinknodule_FD_89959 | JGI IMG/M metagenome (GOLD analysis project Ga0123341, IMG submission 89959) | Root nodule microbial communities of legume samples collected from Mexico - Turtle bean Mexico pink nodule | ecosystem: Host-associated > Plants > Roots > Nodule | place: Mexico: Nepantla...
AAATAATATTATAAAGTTTTATAGGTGATATCTATACATGAAATTGATTTTTTTTTTTGCACACTCAAAAAGTTGACATTTTTTGCATATTATCCCATTTGATTTTAATCTTTTTCTTGACAGAATTTTTTAATCTTTTTAAAAATGAATTATTTTCACTTTGTAAGTTTTAATTTTTAAAAAATAAACTCTATTTAATTATTATGTGAATTTCTATAATAATCATATATGGGTTCATTTCACTTCTAAATCATTGCTGATATAATATTACTAATACATGTCACTTATTGAAAAATAAATTACTAAAGTCTAAAGAGTGACATAATATTTCTATGAAAAAGGTGACATAATAAAAATCAACAAAAAAAAAGAGTTGAAAACCTAAATATTTAATGACTTTTTTTATTAACATCAATAAAATTAAATTAACGAGCACACTTCAGGCCCTGAATATTTAATGATACATGGACTAAAACAATACTAAAGGATTTAATTACACCATCACAAATGTTTAGTTGTACCATTGTTGGCATTTGTTGACATTAATTAATACCAGAGTGACAATGAAAATTTGCAGGGCTTGTGCAATCTTGGGCAGCTATAGTGATGGGAATACTTTCAGGGAGCATTCCATGGATGACTATGATGATCCTCCACAAGAAGTCAAGCCTACTACAGAAGGTTCATTATTTTTTCTATGTGAATACATAGTGGTTTTCAACTTTACACACATCACCATCTAAAATAATAAACATCTTTAAAAGGATGATGATATTTTAATATCCACTAAACAAAAAATATTTATTTAACAATTCAAAATAATATTATTTTAATAATATTTTTTTAATTTAAATTTTTTATATATATTATTTTTATTAGTGGGTTGTAAAATGAATATAATTTTTTCAATGAATATCAAAGTGTTATTTTCCTAAAATAAATGATAGAAAAAAAAGAAGCAGTATAAAAAGTTGACATATGTAAACAATACAGTGTTAATTAATTAACTAATTTTAATATATTTTTCATCACTTCTTAAATATTAGTTCAAATGTATTAGAAACTAATAATGAAAAGGAAGAAAAGAAGAGGGGAAGAAAAATATAGAAAGATGTTAATTTTAATGAGTCATGTTAGAAGAGAAAAGGAAATAATAAAAAAGACGGGATGAAAAATAAAATGGAAGTTAAATAAATATTTGATCCGTGTCCAATTTTGTTTAATCAAATAAAATATATTTGAAATAATATTTAAAAAGTACTACAAACTTACATTATTCAATATGTTTTGATAATCTTTCCTTTTTACAGTGTCCCTTTTGCTATGTTTTTCATTAATTCTTATCCAATAATATTTGGTCTTGGTGGATTTTGCTTTCTCATTCACATGTAATCTGTTGATTAATTATTTACCCTACACAAAAGGACAAAAGGTAAGAGTTAGGTGGGTTTTGATATTAAAAACACAGAAGATTGGTGAATTAATTCTCTTACTTATCTCTGAATTCTATTTCAAAAAGGGTAAATCAAATGGAATTCAAGGTTTCAAGCATTTAATCATTCTTGATCTTGACTAAAAATACTTCAAACATCTTCGTCAGTGAGGAATAGTTAAATCAGGAATTTTTATTGGTTTACCTTTGTCAGACTACATTTAAGTCTCTAAAGATATTGTTAATCTAGTACAAGTGTCACAATAATCCTTTGCTGTTGTGGTCCTAAATAAATATTTAACAGTTGCGTGATACCCTAAAATCATAGCAACTGCATCTTTCAACAACTCATATTATTTAATATTTCACTCTTTTTAATATCATATATTGTTTATTATTTTAAAAAATGCAACAATATTTTCTCTTAAATCCATCAATATTGTAAATTGATCTCACAGGTGAGAAAAATCTTTTATATTATATTATTAAATTTATTTCAATTTTTTTATCAATAAAAAGTATAAATATATTTAAGGTATCACAACTCTTAATTAAGAGTGCTCATATATTAACATATTCAACAATAAAAATATACACTTCATACCTTAATAAATTAATACACTATAAGAAAAACAAATTTTACATACAACAAATAATTAATTGTTATAATAATTAAATTAAAGATCATTTTAAAAACTAAAAAAAAAATATTTTTAAATTAGTTTATATTATTGTTGGATGGTTTCTAAATTAGTATCTAATTAGTTACCCAGGTTTTAACTATCAAATTTTTAGTTTCTAAATTTGGTAGAAAAACCTTGATTGCTAATTAGATATCAATTTAGAAACCATTTAACAATAATATAAACTAATTTAGAAACAAATTTTTTTTAATCTCTAAAATAATCTCTAATTTAGTCATTATAACAACTAATTATTTTTTATTTCTAAAAGTTGGTTTCTATTTCATTATTTTCTTGATATTTTATTTATTTTCATTTTACATTTTTATTTAAAATTATTATTTAATTTTTATAAACAATATTAAATATATGTTATTCACTCTGTTAACAGAACTTTTCTCCTTAATCAAAAACAAAATACATCTATACAAAAATTTATGGAAAGTTCTGAGTCACACCACTGTTGAGAACCTCACTTGTGTCTACCTACCGTGTCAAACCCTCATTGCAGTCTAATCTCCCTTGTCACGGGTGGGCAAAAAATCCAAATTACAAAATCCAATCTATAATTATCTAAATCCATATTAGTTTTGATCCATTTAAATGGATTTATTTTAAATCCAAATCCATATTTTTGGATTTTAAATCCAATCTATTTAATTAGATATGGATTGGATATGGATTGGATACATTTTTGGAATATCCAAATTGTATTTTGGGTTGGATTTTGACTTGGCTCGATCCAGGTTGAGCCAAGACAATTCAGGCGCAGGTTGAGCAAAGTTGACTCAAGTCCACGTCGAGCCGAATGAGCCCGGGCCGATGTCAAGCCGAGCGGGCCCGGACTGATGACGAGCCAAGCGAGTCCAAGCTGATGTCGAGCCGAGGGGGCCAGGGCCGATATCTAGTCATTCGAACTTGGGCCAATGTTGAGTCGTGCGGGCCGAGGCCGATGTCGAGTCGTGTGGGCTCGGGCCAATGTCTAGTCGTGCAGGCTCGGGCCGATTTTGAATCGTTCAGGCTCGGGCTGGTGTTGAGCTGAGCGAATCCAAATCGATGTCAAAGCGAGCGGGTCTGGTCGATGTCGAGACGGTCGGGCCCGGACCGATGTCGAGGCAAGCGGGCCCGGGCCGATGTCTAGCCGAGCGGGCCCGGGCCGATGTCGAGCCGAGCGGGCCCGAGCCGATGTCGAGCCAAGCGAGCCCGGGCCGATATCGAGTCTGGCGGGCCCGGGCCAATGTCGAAGCGAGTGGGCCCGGTCGATGTCGAAACGATCGGGCCTCAACCCGATGTCGAGGCAAGCGGGCTCAAGCTGATGTCGAGCCGATGTCGAGTTGAACGGGCCCGAGCCGATGTCGAGCCGAACGGGCCTGGGCAGATGTCGATCCGACCGGCCCTGAGCCATTATCGAGTCGAGCGGGCCTGGGCCGATTTCGAGTCGAACGGGCCCGAGCCAATGTCGAGCCGAGCGGGCCCTGGCCGATGTCGAGCCGAGCGGGCCCGGGTTGATGTCGAGCCGAGCGGGCCCGGGCCGATGTCGAGTCGAACGGGCCCGACCGATATCGGGTTGAGCGGGCCCGGGCCGATGACGAGTCGAGCGGGCCCAGGCCGATGTCTAGTCTGGCGGGCCCGGGCCGATGTCGAGTCGTTCGGCCCAGGCTGATGTCGAGTCGTTTGGGCCTAGACCGATCTCGAGCTGAGCGAACCCAAATCGATGTCGAAGCGAGTGGGCCCCAACCGATGTCGAGGCGAGTGGGCCCGAGCTGATGTCAAGCAGAGCGGGCTCAAGGTGATGTCGAGTCGAACAGGCCCGGGCCGATGTCGACGGGCCCGAGCCAATGTCGAGTCGTCCGGGCCAAGGCCGATGTCGAGTCGTTCGGGCCCGAGCCGATGTATAGTCGTTCGGGCCAAGGCCGATGTCGAGTCGTCTGGGTCAGGGCCGATGTAGAGCCGAGTTGTTCTGCGTCCAGGTTGAGTCGGCTTAGGCCCAGTTCGAGCCAAATTAGTCTCTGTCCATATCAAAATGGATTTAATGTAATTGAAAAAATGGATTTAATATAATTAATAAAGTGGATTTATTCTGGATTCAATCCACTTTAAATGGATTTTAAAAAAATCCAAATATATTTATCTAGTTAAAGTGGATATGGATTTTAAATCTAATCCATTTATTTGGATTTGGATTTAGATTGGATTTTGGAAAATCCAATCCATGCCCACCCCTACTTGTCACAGTGTGAAAAGTAAGCTTATAAGTTTGATATGTTGGAAAAGAAAATTTCACAAGCAACAAAACATCCTAATTTCCCTGTGACTCCAAAAAATGTGCTTGTAGGCGAACAGAAGAAATAACAAGGAGTCGCTGCAGCTAACAACCGTTCTGACTTTGTATAATTAAAAATTGAATGTTGATGTAACAATACTCAGCACTATATAGCATCAAACCAGACATCCTAATGTCTCCAAAAAAAACAACTTGTAGGCTAACAATTGTAATAAGGTGTCCAGTGGAGATGATGTTTGTTTGATGCATTTGGAATCTGCTTCAATGTCCAGCAGAGAAGTTGACGTTTGTTTAATACAATTATAGCATTCATTTATATATATTTTTCTTTCTGATAAAAAAAACACACAGGTAGATGATGCTCTAGGAGTGTTTCATACACATGCAGTGGCTGGCCTATTGGGTGGTCTTCTCACAGGTCTCTTAGCAGAACCTGAGCTTTGTAGTCTCATATTGCCGGTGAGTAACTCAAGGGGTGCCTTCTATGGTGGTAGTGGTGGTGTTCAGTTTTTGAAGCAATTGGTGGCAGCATGTTTCATCACAGGATGGAACTTGGTCTCCACCACACTCATTCTTCTAGCCATACAGTTCTTCATACCCTTGAGAATGCCGGACGATCAACTTGAGATCGGTGACGACGCTGTCCACGGGGAAGAAGCCTATGCCCTTTGGGGTGATGGTGAAAAATATGATCCAACCAGGCATGGATCCTCTATAGTTGATAAAACTTCCCCATCTCCCTATGTTCATGGAGCAAGGGGTTTGACCATAGACTTATGAATGATGTAGAGGCAGTTCTCTATAGCAAAGTGGTAAAATTATCTCTGTACTTTACTATTACCAATATTTTGTTAATAGAGAATATTTTTCTTTTCACTTACTTTTTTAATAAAATTACAATCTCTATAAATAATCTTACAGCAAACTTATCAAATTATACCTTCTCTTTCATAAAAAAGTTATATTATAAATTACATTTAAAATTATAGTGTAAATGACATTTAAAATTATAATTAAAAGTAATAATTATTGACTATTCAAATTTCAAAATAAAACTGATGACAACTTTGAGTTTAATGCTAACAAATTCCTCCCTTAAACTCAAATATTTTGTATTGTTTTTCTGATTGTCATTGCCCATACTTCCAATTTTATATTTTTCCTTATCCATCTGCCTCCAATATTTTTCCACTAGTCACATATTTTTCCTTATCCATCTGCCTCCAATATTTTTCCACTAGTCACATACGGTTCTGGATTAGAAGCAACTTCAGTTTTCTTCACTACACCAATCCATGTAGAATTTTGAATTGAATTATTTTTAATTTCCCAAACAAAATCTTCTCCACTTTTACCCTTGAAATTTAAGGAATTTAAGAAAGACTCTGGCTTCAATAAGCATGGAACATAATGATTAAACCATATTTCCCTTCAGAAGTTTCTTATTGTCATAAAGAATTTTACTTTACCCAGTAGTCAGATTGTCTGAAGTATTATTTCCTACACTCTCACAAACAATAAAAGATGGGAAGATACTTGTCATTGACCTTTGGTTTTGCCCCTAGCTTCTTCATACCTTCAAGGGCATTTGAAAACTTATCAGGGGTTTCTAATTTGGACTATCCATTCACCTTATTTTTGTGTGTCACAAGCAACAAATGAAGTTCTTCTACCTGATTGACTCTACTTTCTTTGTCTTTCTCAATATTAACATATTTTTCTTTCAATGTTGTAAACATTCTTTCCAGGTTACCAAATTTTGCTTTAACAGTCTCCAATTAAGATACATAGACATTCCTTTCATTTAAAAGATTGTTCTTTTCACTATTCAGTAGATTGTAAAATTCTTCCAAGTTACTTGATTTCTCCCTTAAACCTTCAAGCTCAACTTTTTCATCACAAAGGGACTTCTTCGGTAATGTACTCTTTAAGTTGAGTTTGAACATTAGATTCTTCACCATCTCCACATGTACGAGAACTCGTCCATTTTTGTCCTTCAAGTGCAAAATTTGGTCTTTCATAAAGACCAAATAACATTTCTCCAGTAATTGTCTCATACTGAGAATATTATTCTTCAAATCAGGTACATAATAAACATCCTCCATAATGCCTTGTTTTCCATCCTTTTGAGAAAAACATATTTTCCCCCTGCTTTGATGGGAACCTTTGTTGAGTCTCCAAAAGACACATGTCAATCTTCTATCTCTTGTAACAAGAAAGAGATGTTTGTGCTCACACATATGATTACTAGCACCAGTTTCTAGATACCATACCATGTCACTATCCAAAATGACGTCTTCATTGGCCATCATGAGAATTCCTTCCTCTCTTGTCTCATCTTCCTCCACTAAATTTTCACTTTCTTCCACTCTTTTCTTGGCATAACACTCCTCTGCACAGTGTCCATATTTTCTGCAATTGTAACATTCAACATTTGAATGATATGACCACCACCACGATCTCGACCTCGTCCATGCCAGTTTTGCTGGTTCATTTGTCCCCTTTCTTCATTGTTGTTTGCATGACCACGACCTCTGTTGTGATCAAAATCGTTGTTTGTAAGGCTTCCTCCAAGACTTCTTGTTTCTTTTCCTTCTTTCTTTGTTCATGTGCTTTAAAAGAACCCGTGAGATCATCAATGGTCATCTCTCCCATGTTTCTTGAGTCCTCGATTGCACATACTACATTTTCAAAGTCATCGGTCAATGACCGAAGAATTTTCTCTACAACCCTTGCATCCGTGAGAGTTTCTCCATTGCGTTTAAGTTGATTGGCTACTAGATACATCTTCCGAATCCTTCATCTTCATGGCCTCCAACTCACCTCGTAGAGTTTGAAGGCGATTTTGTTTAACTCAGACTGCACCCTTGAACACCTTTTCCAAGATGTCCCATAATTCCTTTGAAGTGGATGCACCAAAAATCTTCTCAAAGATTGCCTCATTAACAACTCGATACAACATATACAAAGATGCCTTATCTTTCGATCGTGTCTCTTTCAACACTTTGTTTTCGGCCGCCGAATAACCAGTGGTATTTTATAGTTCTTCAAAACCTTGTTGAACAACCTCACAAAAATCTTGAGATCCAAGAAGGGCTTTCATTTGGATGCTCCGATTGTCATAATTGGTCATCTTTATTAGTCGAGGCAAGGACATATTATTGGTGATACGGGGAATAACTCTTATTTCATTGCTACTATTCAAATAAGAATACAATATCTTTAGATAGTCTTACAATAGATTTCTCAAATTCTACTTTCCCCCTCGTAAAAGCTATACTATAAATTACATTTAAAATGATAGTATAAATGACATTCAAAACTACAATTAAAGGTAATAATTATTGGTTATTCAAATTTTAAAATAAAACTGATGACGACTTTGAGTTTAATGCTAACCATATTGGTATACTATGTTTAAGTATCTAAGACATAAATTCTTTAATGTCATTTTAAGTGTGAAATAAATCATGTTAATAAGAAATTTCAATATCTTTAATAATGTTAGTTATTTTTTTGTAATATGTAATGGTTAAAAAAATGTTTGTATGTTATAATGGCGATGTTAATCACAGGACAATAAGAATAACTAATGCTCATATTTATATGCAAGTTTGATATTGCATTAGTAAGCAATGAGATCGCATCACAATCAATTGGAGTGTAATGATGGTATTAACATTTTTATTATTTTTATTATTTGTTTAAGGTTTAGGGTTTAGGATTTTTTCTAATAAAAAAAAATAATTATTTGTTAAAATTCTAGACAGATAAGGTTATTAGTTTTTAAATATTTACTTTTAAAAGTTATATAGAAAATTATAATTATTGTAAATAATTTAATGTTATTATCCAATTATAAATTAGCCTGTATCTAAGGTTATCAACTCAAGCGACTTACAACATTATTATATTATCAGTAATATCTAGTTTTTCATAAGTTGGCGAATTAAAATTTCAATATTTGAGGGAATTTTCCACACTAAAGAACAATATATCTACACAGAGAAGTACTCTAATTCTTATACAGAAGAGACCGATAGAGTAACATATCCTTCTTGATTTATAAAACGTACCCTCTCTGGTTACAATACGTTCCCACCAAATGCTAGGGAAAAACCTTATCATGTTAATCACCATGGATAATATATGGCAAGTGTTACTGTAAAAAGTTGCTTGCACAGAGTTTCCACTACAAAGTATGTCCATACTCAAGAAAAACAAGAACAACGTCTATTAATACTTTTTATGAAGGTTTTATGCCAATAGAACTAAGTATATGATTGATGGAATAACTAGAGGAGCATTGATGGAAAAAACTCCAACAACAGCCAGATACCTGATTTCTAATATGGTCGAGAACTCGCAACAATTTAATACAAAGAATTGCAATAGATTAGTGCATGAGTTAAATTCGGGATCTATTCAAGGAACGGAGGCAAGAAGACTAGATGATCGAATTATTGAGTTCTGAAATAGTGAAGAAAGTGATATTGGGTCAACAATCAATTATGGTGCATAAGAGTTGTGGCATATGCGCTTCAATGGAACATTTTATAGATTATTGTCCTCAATTACAAGAATCAGCCAATCCTTCCATGAAGTCAGTAGTCGGAAACAACAATAGTACAATCCCTATTCAAACATATACATTCCAGGGTGGAGAGAACATCCTAATCTGAAATATGGACCATCTTCATCCCAACCTTGGAAGAATCAGTACACGCAACAACAAATGAACTTTCAAACCCCTCCAAATGCTCAACAGAAATATGTGCCACCTCAACAAAGGTAATCACAACAACAGATTCAACCAAATAAGCAGCAACAACAGATGCAGAATAATTCTTTGTAAGAGATAGTGAAATAGAACAATCCTCAGATTCCAGCAATGCCATCAACAATTCTAGCAGTTCCAACAAGAAACTAGACAATTTCAGTAACATATATGTCGTAGTGAATGATTTAAAGACACAAGTAGGGCAATAACATCTACAACAAATGAAATGAAGCAGCAAAATTATGAAGTTGTACCCTCTCAATCATTGATGAACCTGTGGAATAATGTAAGTGTTATAACCCTCAAAAGAGCAAAGATTAAGCTAAGAAAACATAGAAAATCTCGGCTAATGAGATAGTTGTTCCCGCTGGTTGACCTGGGTTGTCTTTATGCGTGGCTTGTTCTCGCGAGCTAGGGCACCTTCGTTCTGCTCCGTTTGTGAATACCTGAAAAGAAGCGAACAAGGGGGCGCGCTCGCGGCCGTTTGCACTCCGACGATCAAGTCAGCTAGCGAGAAACATCAAAGGTGACGCACCTCCGTATCGGAACACCGTAAAGAATGCTGTGAAGGTGGTCGAAAAATAACTGAATGACTGAAACTGTGTAGCCCTAATCGTCTTGTGCACACAGTGGGTGTGCAGCGAAAACAACTAGGGTTTGTGCTCTGTGTAAGGCTACGAGAATTAGGTCAAAACTCGGATCGCCCTTGAAACGTTCCCAGGCCCCTTTTTATACACCTCTCGTATTTAAAACGGGTTAAAGCGCATTGAAAGCGTATAAAAATATTCCTTGGAACATTCGAATCTTAACTGAATTAACGCGTACCTTAGCGAACTTTTAGGAAAGCCTTGATGTTTTCAGTGCTTATTGCCACGTGT
>Ga0123341_1007311_pt1 | contig 10056 bp, 7 predicted proteins | sample Turbeapinknodule_FD_89959 | JGI IMG/M metagenome (GOLD analysis project Ga0123341, IMG submission 89959) | Root nodule microbial communities of legume samples collected from Mexico - Turtle bean Mexico pink nodule | ecosystem: Host-associated > Plants > Roots > Nodule | place: Mexico: Nepantla...
CAATAATATAAACTAATTTTTTTAATTTTTAAAATGGTTCATAATTTAATTATTATAGAAACTAATTATTTTTTATTTTAAAATTCGTTTTTATTTGATATAGAAGTTAATATTTGTCTCGGTATTAAATGGATTCTCTATTTTTTTTACACGTGTCCATGGGGAAATGGTAACTATGGATTTTCTTCCATCTGACAACTTTAAAGTTCTTGATTCTCTTTATCAATACCTATTGGATTTTTGGCTATATGATGTTTTTACTGAAAAACTTGACACTTCCCTTTTCTCCCAAAGTTATTGAGAGGATGGCAATTATTCATTACTGTCTTGTCCTCAGCTGTGAACTGGTAATATTTTATGTTCCTTTTCTTCAAAACAATGAAATAATTTCTTTCTTTTCCATGGTGGATTCATAATTGGGGAATAATTAATTTTTCAGAGTATGCTTAATATCCTAAACTGGAACTCATAGCTTTATTAAATTTATATTATTCTTCTAAACTGCATGTAAATTATTAGCACGCCAACTTACAAAGTTATTGAATTAACTTACTTCACTATAGCACTGTTACAAGTGAAAACTTATAACTAAATATTATAATGAATATGTAGTATGTAATATGTATATTGAATGAAATTGAAACGAAATAAATGTTTGTATACATGTAATATTTAAATGGCATAAATATTAACATTATTAACTGGGGACAAAGTTTAGTAAAAAAAGAATTTAATTTTTACTATAAATAGGTTAAATAGAACACAAAATCATTTTAGGAGAGAATATTTTATGTTCTTTGTAAATTATATTTTATAATTTAGTTACTTTCTTTTATTCGTTTTTATTTTTCAATTTTGTTGGAAATTCTTATTTAGCATGTTTGATAGAATGTCTTTGATTTTAGAAATTCATTCCTATTAAAATGATGAGTCCAGGTACATGCAACTATACATGGATTATTCTTCTAATAAAAATAGTAAAAGAAAGTTGGAGTTAATTGAATTTTTAAAATTTTAAAATATTTATTTTTATCATTTTTAGTTGTTTTAAGATTTATGTACATTAAAAAAAGATAATCTATTAAAATAATACAACAAAATTAAAAATACAAAAAATAAAGTAACAGTTTTGCAAAATCTCTATAAATAATGGAGTTTTTCAAACTCCTGGAAGTAACAAGGGTTAAAAAAAATCTTGAAAGTAACAGGGTTAAAAAAACTCATGAAACTAATGGGAGTATACAGACTGTCGAAAAATAATTGATCTTTCAGAGATTATTTAAAATAATCGGTAATCTATTAACGACGCTGCATCTACTAGTGATAAAACAGATCACAAATAATACACTTAATAAGGTTAAAATCGTCGAAAATGTTAAATATAATCTCAGTTAAAAATAAATTTTTTATTAATATATGAAAATTTCATAAATTGAAAACCACCCTACACTTAAAAAAAAATAGAAAACAATGACAACTTACTAGGTGTATTTTACCTATCATAAAATGTGATGATTGAATTTTTATAATAAATATAAAATTTATTATGTCACTTAAGAATATAACTTATTATATCTGTTTACTGTAAACAGTTATAGTAACTTATTTACCATATCATCTAAAATTTTAACTCGCATTAAATTTATTCTATCAAATTTTTTGAATCCTAACAATTAACTCATTCTCTTCTTCCCGTTAGGGTTCACGAATCCGAGAGATTTTTTGACTTGATGCAAATTCTTTGTTCTCAAATCCTCCCCAATGACGTTGTTCCTCGGTTCCGAGACAGTGGCGTCGTCATCCATTTCGCACATGGTAGTGGCGAGCGTTTCGGTGGCAGAAAGAAAACTCGACAAGGAATTCTCGGTACTTCTATCGTGTGAGTTTTGCACACTTCATTTCACTAATTGTTTATGTGATTCATTGAAATGGAGGTTTTGGTGGGGCAGAAGACGAAGCAGTGAGAGTTCACGTTAGCGTTCGAGTTCGAGTTTTCTTCTTCTTCTTCATCTTTTGCTTTGCGGGGGGTTGTTGTGTTCGCTGGTAACGTTCTTCAAATTCAGAACGAATCTAACCATATTGTTCTCAATGCTTATCTTACAGATATCCAGGTTTGTTTCTGTTTTTTTAATCTCGCTAGATTCTTTATTTTTTTTCGTGTGTTAACTTAGTGATGAAGAATGCGACCAATGTTGTTGTGATAGTGATGTCTTTATTTTTGGTTGCAGTATTTGAAATATTGTTGTGCTTTTTTTGGTTTACAACTATTCAAGTTCGGTCCTATTAAATCGGTTTGAATGGTGGAAGGGTCTAATGCTGACAAATAGGTACACATGTGGAATCAACTTTTGTTATTTTAACTGGTGTTGTTTTATTTGGCTCGCACATTATGAATTTTATTACTCTTTTTCTGGTGCTTAGAAGATTTATTCTGTTTTTTTTTTTTTAATTTGCCTTGAATAGTGATGTTTATGCTTGCGTTGGCAGAGGTTGGCACGATTGCTTAATTTGTTGATGTACTACCATGTATGTATGCCTTTAATTGTGCCTAAGTTAAGTTCCCTTGTGAAATATCATTCCTGAATTTTTACTGTCATTTTGCGAGCTATATTCCAAAATACTTCTTCTGAAGTAGTTAAGGAAAATGATGGAAATACAACAATATTGGGAATACCAACAGAATCAACATTATTGGAATTTGGCTTGCTTTCAGATGGCGATTTTGATGCACAACGTGCAACATATAAGATACTTAAGGTTGAGCCTTTCAATTCATTCCGAAAGAAGATGTCTGTGCTAGTAGGTCTTCTTGATGGAGGTGTCCAAGCTTTCTGCAAAGGTGTTTCAAAAATAGTGTTAAAATTGTGTAACAAAGTTATTGATCCTAATGGAACAGTTGTTGATTTTTCTGATGAGCAGGCAAAGAATGTCTCTGACATTATAAATGGCTTTGCCTCTGAAGCTTTGCGAACTCTTTGTTTAGCTGCTAAAGATGTAAATGAATCCCTAGGGGAAACCAGCATCCCTGAAGATGGTTATACTCTGATAGTCATTGTGGGAATCAAGGATCCTGTGCGCCCTGGGGTTAAGATCTGTTCAAACTTGCTTAGCTGCTGGAATAACTGTCCGCATGGTTACCGGTGATAACATAAATACAGTGAAAAGCTATAGCTAAAGAATGTGGCATACTTACGGAGGGGGGTGTAGCTATAGAAGGATCCCAATTTCGTGACTTGTCTCCGGACCAGGGAGTGCAAGTTGGCATGCGAGAATGGGATCTTGTAAAAAAGTGGTTGCATGATTCTCAAGAATAAAAAGAGACACTTTAGATTGATTGTGCCATATTACTTGAGCTAGGTGGAGAAGAAGACTAAAGTGTCTATCCTAAGAAGGCAAAACAAGAGTGAGAATTTGGCTAGCAACTTTGGCAACAATTTCACTCATTTATTAATCTTAGAAAATGTGAGTCAAGCACCTTCCATGCCAAATCTTCTCCACTCCTAGGTTGTTATGTGGACATTCATGTTCTCCATGCCAAGGTGATTTTCATTCTCCAATATACCCTAGACGTTTTAGGATTACATCAAGTTCAAAGAAGCTCAATTGTTATCCTAACTAGTCACTTTTAATCCTAACTAGACCTATTTTACTAATGGCCTAAATACAAGCTCAAAAACCTATGCTACTTGGCTCAAATATTTGGTCCAGTTATTTTATGCTACTAGGCCCAATACATGGCCCATGAAATCCTAAACAACTTTATACAATTTATTTAAGCTAAAGCTTGCCCCACAAATAATGTTGACTAGTCAGCATAAACTCAGTCTTCTTGTGTTCCTCTGACCAAAACTCTAGTTTATATTTTGATGAGTTGGGGGTCTTTTTTAATATGTTTGTACATTCTTTCACCCTAGAGTTGTCATCTTGATTGGGCCTACAAAAATAAACAAAAGTTCAATTAGACCCATATTTGCAATTAAATCAATAAACAATCTCTAAGTCTTCATCCTCATTGTTATGGGGTTGTGTGTTGCTAGGGCTATGCCATCATCCCCTCCTTCTTGAGAGGGTCTGTCCTCAGATCTACTAGGTTGATCTCGAACAACAACGTTATTCCTGTTTTGAATACTATGCTTATCCTTCAGGATCAAATATTAACTTACAATAAACATCAAAGAAAAGTGAGATAAGGAAATTAAGACTAGTGTATTCAAATAAAATAGTAAGGAAATAAGGCCCTTTGCTATTTTTATAAAAGTTTTATTGGAAATAAATAGGGCCCTTTCCAAAAATGTTTTTGTGATTTTTGAGAATAAGAGTAAGAATTATGATTCAAAGGAAAAGGATAGTTCAAAGTATTGCAATCCCTCTTTAAAGATTCTTTTTCCACTATACTTGTAGGAGGTGTTGTAAGATACTTCTCATTCTTTCTAGATTCCTCTTCTTCTTTTTCAAACAACCCTTCACTTGGCTTTTCTATGGAGGAAAGGTTTATATCTATATCTGGTTTAGCTCCATACACAGATTTGTCTTCAAGCATCTTCTCACAAGGGTTTTCTATAGAAGAAGAATGTATGCCAATGTCTAGTTCAACTCCAGGAAAAGGATTTTCCTTTAACTTTTTTCTCTTTTTTTTTTTCCTGTATCTTTCTTTCTCTAAGAGCTTGTAATTTTTCTCTAAATTCTTTTTCTCTTACATATTTGTTCTCTCCATTTATAAAGTTTCTTCCTTTTTCTACAAGCTCATTCATTTCTTCTCTAAGCTTCTTCTTTTTCACATATGAAGGCATATCAAATTTTCTTCTCATACACATCTTCAATTCATCCCAATTCAATACTTCTGATTTTCTGCCAATTCTAACATCAACTTCCCTTTGTGTCCACCAAGACCTAGCATATTCTTGAAAACTTAGGGTAGCCATGGAAATCTGCTAAACTCATCCAATTGGTGTTTTTCAAAGATTTGATCAACCTTTGTCTCCCATTCTAAATATGCTTCAACATTTTTATTTCCATCAAAGTAAGGAATGTATACTTTAGGCTCTATAGAATATTATAAACTTCTAGGCTCAAAACACATCCCTTCCTTTTTTTTGATAATGAGGGTTATAATTCTTTCTTCTATGACTATGTTCCTCATCTCTATGATTGTTTCCTTTTTGGCCCAACCCAATTTTTCATATATATACCATTTCCTTTCTTTTTCCAGGTTTTTTTTGGATGTTCTATGTTTTTTTTTTCTTTAATTTTTCTTTTTTTCTCATCTTCTCTTTTTTGTTTCATTTGTACTTGGTCCTTTATCACTTGTGAGGGTGTTAAAGGATAAAGTACAAACTTCTTTTCCTTATGAGTGAAAGTAATCTCGTTGGTAAGACCATTATGCATAGTTTTCTTATCAAATTGACATGGTTTTCCCAATAAGTTATGACAAGCTTCCATGGGAACTACATCACATAAAACTTCATCTTTATAGTTTCCCACAGAAAGTTTGACTTTCACTCGCTTGTCCACAATTAATTCCCCATCTTCATTTATCCATTGAAGTTTGTAAGATCTAGGATGAGGTATTAATGGTAGATTTAGCTTCTCAACCATCCTAGTGCTACAACAATTGCAACAAGAGCCACTATTCACAATGAGAGAACAAACATTTTCTAAAACTTTGTATCTTGTATGGAAAATGTTCTCTCTTTGTGTCTCTTGGTTCACACTAGGGTGGTTGTTGAGGGTTCTCCGGATCATCATTAGTTCTCCCTCACAGGGATATGCCCCCTCACTGTTTTCTTTTTCCTCTCCCCCACTAGACTCATCTTCTTGGCTACTATACTCATCCTTCCCTCTTAGGATCACAGTTTTCCTATTTGGACATTAGGATGCTATGTGACCTCTACCAAGACATTTAAAACATTGTATGTCTCTATTGCGGGGTTGTGAGTTGGAGACATCTTTTCCTACACTCTTGGGAGTTTCCTTAGGTTTTTCTTTTGAAACACTATCCTTCCTTTCTCTTCTATGCTCTCTCTTAGGATAAAAGTTAGAGTAAGAACTTTCCTTGTGGCTTGATCCTTTTCTCAAATTTTGTTGCTCAACTTTGATACAAAGTTGGATCATCCCTATAGGGCAAAAGTTCCACTTTATTCCTAATCTCAAGATTCACACCACTTAAAAACCTTGCTATAGTGGTGGTTTCTTCCTCCCTAATTGAGGCTCTCATCATGTATAGCTCCATTTTCTGCCTATATTCCTCTCCACTCATGCTCTTTTGTTGGAGTCGTTGGAGTTTGTCCATTAACTCCCTATTGTAATAGGAAGGAATATGGCGGCATCTCAAGGCTCCCCTAACATCATTCCAATACTTTATGGGAGGGTCCTTATGGAGGCACCTTTCTCTCTCAAGGGCAGTCCACCAATACATAGTGTTACCTTGAAAACTTAAGGTGGCTAGGGGTACTTTTCTTTCCTCACTCACATGGTGGCAGGAAAAAAGTTATTCTACCTTCATCTCTCAATCTAAATATGTTTCAACATTTTCTTTCCCATAGAAATGAGGCAAATCTACCCTAGTCTCCTTTGGGTTTTCCCTTCTAACTCTCCTAGGTTGAGGTTGATAATATTCATTCATTCTAAGGCTTTCCTCACCATATGAATCTCTCAACCTAGAGGTAGATGCATGTGAAGATCTTTTTATTATTTTGATGTATTCATCCTTTTCTTTAACAACTTTCAACTTTTCTTCTAATATAGCAAGATGAACATCCCTTTCTTTTTTATCTTCTAAGATTTGGGCCTCGTGTTGCATTTGCTATGTAAGAGTGATTGAAAGTCGTGGGCTAATTGTTTTAAAAGAGATTTTATAGACTTTCTATCACTTTCACTAGGAATAGAAGAATGAGAACACATGTTTAAAGTTATGTGTTAAAGCAATTTACCACAAGAAAGATAGGTGGAGTAATGTAGGTAGATTCCCAAGAAAGGGATGTGGACCACTTAAGTACCAAACCTTTCCTAGCCAGATTCTATCCCTCAAAACTTTCACAAACCTTTCTCTAAGTAATTCACTTAGAGCACAATCAAAGATGAAAGCAAAATTTTATGCAATAAAACAAAATGCAAAGCAATAAACACAAACACAATTGAAAATTGTTAACTAGAAAGCTTTAAACTAGGTGATCCTAAGGTGAGGCTTCTAGGCAGTTAGAACCATTGAAGACACACTCACCGTCTAATCCGAAATTAATCCACTAATTGATCACAGTTTTGCAAGATACAACTCACAGAAAATACAATGAAAATTAAATCAACAAATTTTGAAGCACAAAAATTTTGAGACCTAATCTATGCACTCCTTCTTTTTGTAATTCCTTTGTGTATATTTTTATGCTAGCTTGTTTTTGTCCCCTTGTTATACCTCTTTAGGATATTCAACTTTGAGTATTCAAATATGCACCTCTTCAGTGATATAACTCTCACCAAAAATTTCAGCTCCACTACTCACCAAGGCACTTTTTGAACTGCTTCCACCAAGAAAGAGATCAAACACGTTTAAAGCAACAAAAGCTCAATTTAAAAATTGGACCACAACAAAGGGAATTGATATATGACAAGACTTGAAAGAGTATTCAATAAAATTGACAAAAAAAATTAAAGGTACTCAAGAAAAGGTAGTACACAAATTGAACCTAGAGAATGGTACTAGAATTGGATGAAGAAAACAAAAAATAGTACTATTGGAATTTTGTGTAAAAAATTTGCGTAACTTTAAAATTTTATGTTGAGTCGAATATTTCAAATTTCAATGTGAAATTTAAACCACAGAAAACTCAATGTCTTAACTCAAATTAGGCACTGTAATTGTACCAAAACAGTGCGCCAATTAGTTGTGATAAATTTTTCAAAATCATTGTCGCTTCACTTTTTTTTCTCAGAGTCAGAATTTTGTACTTTGTGCATATTTCATTATCGTTTTTTTTTGTATTTTGAATTTTGATACACTTCTTTTTTTAACTTTTTTTAACACTTTAAACTGTTCAAATACCGAATCTTAGAATTTTTCACCAACGAAATTAATTTTCACAAACGTTTTCAACCAGCATAGATTCAGTGATAGAGGAAACCTACACTGGAATTAAAAACAGAATTGAAAAACTTCAAAGACACAATGAAATTGATGTATATGAACTTGTATGGATCTAACACACAAACATAAACTCAAATCTGAAAATAAAAATGCACCAAAAGCTCAAATACATAAATATAAAACTGCACTCAAATGAAAACAAGCAACCAAATCAAGAAACAATCAGTACCACTTGGAATTGATGACATTGTGGAAGAAACATAACTTGACAAAAGTGAATTGGATTAAAAAATTTAAAATGACTCAAACCAAAAATTATGCACCGATTGAAATATCAAGAAGACTCAATTAAAATAAAAAACAGAACAACACATACAATTACTCAATAGAATCCTATAAAATTTTGAAAACGGAAGCTCAAGATCAATTTGAACCAAATGCATCGATTAGAATTTTCAAACAGCAACATATACCAAAATTAAAAACAGTAACATAAAGACAATCAAGGTAAAATGATGAACAACACAGAATAAGAAAGAACACAAAAATAAAATAAAAGAAGAGAAGACACACTTAGCTCTTGAAGAACCATGGCTCATGATACCAAAACACAATCATATCTGCAAACATTTCTGACTCATGAAGAAAGGTAATAAAAAAATTACTCAAATACCTTAATTATTTAGTGAATTTCACTTTTTATTGATTAAGTAAATTTTTTTTATAGTTATTCAACGATCCATCTTCATTTAAGGATAAAGATATAGAAGACATTAGAATGCATTGGGCTTCATTCTCCTTAAGTGTTTTTGATAAGATGTAAATTTCGTTAGTTTATTAATCGATGAATGAGTTTGTCTGTAAATTGTATGCAATTGTCTGGATAATATTGATATGCAGGTGATTGTTATCAATGAATAGAGTAAAATTGATCAATGATTAAGTTTGTTTGAAAATTGTATGCAATTGCCTAGAAACATTGATATACAGGTGATTGTTATTAATGAATGGAGAAAATTTGATCAATGAAAATATTTTTCTATAAATTTTATGCAATTATTTGGATAAATTGATCAATGAATGAGTTTGTGTGAAATTTATATGCAAATTATTGTTACTATTGAATGCTGGAAAATTGATAAAACAATATTTAAAAAAAAAGCAAACTTACTATGATGGTTGTGGTAATAGATGACATAAAAGGTTTTATTTATTATGACGGGTGTAATAATATTTGTTATAGAAAATCACTTACTATGACGTTTTTTATGAGAATCATCACAGTAAGTCGTATTTTCTTTAACGATTGTAGAAATACGAGTCATAGAAAGTTTTGTCTAAACATATTATGACAGATATTTTGTATATTTTATGGTGATTTATAGAGAACAATCATAATAAGTCAACTTACTATGTCAGTTTTTCAACCGACGTAGAAAGTGCAAAGTTTGTATAACTCTGGATTATATGTCCTCATCAAAACCGTAATACAAAGTCCTATAGAACCGTCATAAAAAGTCTTTTTTGCACTAGTAATATTTTAAAGAGCGTGAAATTCACGTAAAAAGTTATTTTATAGTAAAAACTTAATTAATATAGTAATATATAATTATATTTATTAATTTAATTTAATTTAATTTAATAAATTTAAAATTAAAGTGTAATTATATATTAATTTTTTTAACAAAAATAAATATATAGTTTGATATAATAAAAAAGATTATGACTATTCACGGAACTCTCACAATTTGTTACTAAAATCTTTTCAGAAAGTAATCACTAAAATTCATTAGGATATAGAAGAGACATGTTCCTCCATAAAATATATGCTGCAATATTTATGTTTCTGGTGGCAAGAAATGAATGTTAATAAATAAAATGGTAGTTATTTTATTTAGAAATAGGTGTTGATGGTATATTAACAATAAATATGATTATATATATTTTATTATTTTACTAAAAAAATAATTATTATCTAC
>Ga0123341_1007312_pt1 | contig 10053 bp, 11 predicted proteins | sample Turbeapinknodule_FD_89959 | JGI IMG/M metagenome (GOLD analysis project Ga0123341, IMG submission 89959) | Root nodule microbial communities of legume samples collected from Mexico - Turtle bean Mexico pink nodule | ecosystem: Host-associated > Plants > Roots > Nodule | place: Mexico: Nepantla...
TGAGTTTGGATTTGGTGCTAGTTTTGGTGAGTTCTTGACTTAGAACATTGATCCAATTCTAAGAAAAAGTGCCTAACTATTGTCCAACTCAAGTTGATTCCTAAGAATGTCAAGAATCATTCTTTTCTTTGCTATTGGAATCACATCACAGGGCTTTCCCAATGTCATTCTCGCAGGCGATCATGGACGCCGTGATACCAGCCACTTTCGTAGGTCCTAAAGCCACCTTTACAGGTATAGAGGATTCCACACCCAAATGATGCTGTTTGGGGGCTCTGATGCAGTGCATTGCAAGCTGTTCATGAGCACGCTAACAGGCACAGCGCTAGACTGGTTCGTCAGCCTCCTAGACGGACACGTAACGTCGTTTGCGCAGTTTTCTACGTCGTTCAGGGAGCAATACATCGTCAATCGGGCTCCCCCGCCAGTCTCTTACGATCTTTTCGACGTAAGACAGTACCAGGGAGAATCCTTGAAGGACTTCCTCAACCGATTTGGGGCACAAGTGGTGAGGCTGCATACCAAGGACGAGGATATGATAGTGCACGCTTTCAGGAAGGGAATCTTGCCAAGACCCTTCAGTGAGTCACTCATCAGGTCTCGCCCCAAAACCTTTTGTGAGATCAGGCGTCGAGCGATAGCCCATATCGTCACAGAAGGGGAAGTCACCGAGAAACGTGGAAGCATTGCTCCGGGTCGCCCGCGAGGGCCAAGTCGACCTCAACCCATGAGGGTACATGAGACGACGACAGAGAAGAAGGCTCCAAGGAAGTAGCAGCCCTACGAGGGTAGGAAGCCCTAGACCAGGGCACGCGCGAGTGAGGATGCGCCCTCCAGGCACAACTTCCTAGTAGAATTGAAGGAGCTAATCGCTATTCCCAACATAGCGGAGAGACTAAAGATACCCCCGAAAACTAACAAGATATTGGGGCCCAGCAAAAACGCTCGGTGTGAGTTCCACCAAGCGTATGGCCACCCCATATGTAACTACTTATCGCTCGGACACCAGTTGGACGAACTGGTGAAGAACGACTTCCTGAAGGACTATTTGCAGGAACCGCAAGGGGTTCAGACGTTGGCAGCAACACGGTGAACCAATGGTGAAATTCACACCATTTCTGGAGGCTTCTCGGGAGGAGGATGCACCGCCTCTCAGTGGAAGAAATACGCACGAGCAGTGATGACGGTAGAGGTGCAAGAGGCAGACCAAGCCCTTAACATCGGCCTCGTCTTCACCAAGGCCGACCTCCGAGATGTCGTCCCCCAGAGCAATGATCGGTGGTGATCTCGGTAGCAACAACAGGAAGGAAGGTGCACCGTGTACTGGTGGACCAGGGAAGCTCGACAGACGTGATGTTCTGGTCGACCTTCAACAAATTGCAGTTGTCTCTTGACCAGTTGAGGCCTTACACCGGCTGCTTGTATGGATTTGTTCGAGACCAAGTAGAAGTGCGTGGACCCATAGAGCTGAGAACCACCTTCACGAATGGTGTAGCTTCCCGAACAGAGAACCTCAGGTACCTTATTGTTAACGCTCCATCAGCTTACAACATACTGTTAGGCAAACCTGCCCTGAACAGGATGAGAGCGATAACATCGACAAGGCACATGAAGATGAAACTACCTTCCTTGAGGGGAACAGTGATCACCATCAGATCAGACCAGAAAGAGGCTAAGAGGTGATACGAGAATAGCATCAAAACAAAGAGAGGGGTGTTCACTGTCACCACCCGACCCCCAAGTGAAGAAGGGGTCGCCCGCGCAGAGGTCGCCCGGGAAAGGCGACCCGAACCAGCTGAAGACGTCCTGGAAAGGGAGATCGGTGGCAAAATGTTTAAGCTTGGCAAGTCTCTAGGCTAAGGGACGCAGGACCAGATTGTCGAAGTCATAGCGTGACACTTGAATGCCTTCGTGTGGTTTGCCTCGGACATGCCTGGCATAGACCCCGACTTCCTATGCCATCGTCTTAGAATGGACCCTCAAGTCCGACCTGTTCGCCAGAGGAGGAGAAAGTTCAACGAGGAAAGGCGGCAGGTCATCAAAGAAGAAACACGAAAGTTGCTGAGCGTCGACCACATCAGGGAGATTCAGTACCCAGAGTGGTTGGCAAACGTGGTGCTGGTGAAGAAGGCCAACGGGTAGTGGAGGATGTGCGTAAACTTCACAGACCTCAACAAGGCCTGCCCGAAGGACTCCTACCCCCTGCCAAGCATCAACGCTTTGACAGCGCCTCGGGTTGTAGGTTGCTCAGCTTCCTGGATGCCTTTTTTGGGTACAACTAGATCAAGATGCATCCCAGGGATGAGTGCAAGACGGCGTTCATGACAGAGTTGTCTTGCTATTGTTACACAATGATGCCCTTTGGGCTGAAAAACGCAGGTGCCACCTACCAGAGGCTGATGGACAGTGTACTCGTGCCCATGATAGGGCGAAATGTGCAAGCATATGTGGATGATATGGTAGTGACCTCGCAGGTAAAAGATCAACATGTCGCTGATCTAGAAGAGCTATTCACGACGATAGCTAAATAAAGACTAAAGCTGAACCCTGAGAAGTGTGTGTTCGGGGTGGAAGCGGGCAAGTTCTTAGGCTTCCTACTCACCGAGCGTGGGATAGAGATGAACCCTGAGAAGTTTGCCACAATCCTTGCAATGAGGAGCTCGATCTAAGTCAAGGAGGTGCAGCAGTTGATAGGGCGGATGGACGCTCTGTCCAGATTCGTATCAGCTGAAGGGGACAAAGGTCACCCCTATTTCCAGTGCTTGAGGAGGAACAATAGGTTCATATGGACCAGAGAGTGTGAAGAGGCGTTCCTCAAGCTGAAGGAGTACCTGGCCAGTCCTCCAGTGTTATGCAAACCGCATTTGGGCACGCCGCTTCGTCTATACTTTGCGGTCACTAATCGGGCGATTAGTTCGGTCCTCGTGCAGGAACAGGACCAAGTACAGAAGCCATTATACTTTATGAGAAAAGTATTGCAGGGGCCTGAGGTGAGGTATCAGGCCTTAGAGAAGGCAACCCTGACAGTGGTGTTCTCAACGAGGAGACTCCGCCACTACTTCTAGAGCTTTATTGTGGTGGTGATGACAGACCTTCCCATTCGCAAGGTCTTACAGACGTCGGACGTTGCGGGAAGAATGGTGCATTGGGCAGTAGAGCTATCAGAATTCGACGTGCAGTATGAGCTCAGAGGCCCTATCAAAGGCCTATGCTGACTTCGTGGTAGAGCTCTCCTCGGCAGACGCGCACCATGAAGAATCCGACTTTCGCTGGGTGCTCTCTGTAGATGGTTCCTCTAACCAACAAGGTAGCGGAGCTAGCGTCATCTTGGAAGGGCCGAATGGGCTATTGATCGAGCAGGTCCTACGGTTCGCTTTCAAGGCCAGCAATAACCAGGCAGAGTATGAAGCTTTGATCGCTAGAATACTGTTAGCCAAGGAGATGGGTGTGCAGAGTTTGTTGGCGAAGAGTGACTCCCTACTAGTTACGGGTCAAGTAACAGGAGAATACCAGGCCAAAGACCCTCAGATGGCCGCCTATCTAGAGTATGTCCAAGTTTTGAAGAAGTCATTTGCAGTGTTCGAGTTGGTACATGTCCCTAGAGAGCAGAATGCCCGAGCTGACTTACTAGCAAAGCTCGCCAGTTCGGGCAAGGGGGGCAGACAGAGGACAGTCATCCACGAAACCCTGAAGACACCTCGACCCTTCACTGCGGATAATCTGGTAGGGGTCCATCAAGTTAGCAAGTCGGAAGGGAGGAAGAGGAATCATCGGTCATTGACTCAGGAGACATTGAAAACGCCCAGGATAAGCACATACCCAGTTCTTGGGGAAGAGTCATTGCAGGTTTGCCTGGTTGAAGGAGGAGAAACCTGGATGATGCCTTACAAGCGTTACCTGGCTGATGGGATACTCCCGTTGGATCTCACAGAGGCCAAAAAAATAAAGAAGAACTCGGCCAAATACACCCTCATTGACGGAGAATTGTTCAGACACGGGTTCACCCACCCTATTTTAGTATGTGTAAGTGGCGAGCAGTGCACGCGAATAATGGCAGAACTCCATGAAGGGATATGCGGGAGTCATATCGATGGTCGATCTCTAGCATTAAAGGCCATTCGCGCGGGATAGTATTGGCCAACCATAAGGGAAGACTTCACGAGGTACGCATAACAGTTCAAGCAATGTCACCAACACGCTGACTGGCACAAGGCGCCACCAGAAGAGCTCAGATTGATTTATAGCCCTTGGCCGTTCCATACTGGGGGAATCGATATTCTGCGGCCTTTCCCTTTGGCGGTACGACAGATGAAGTACCTCGTGGTTGCGATAGAGTATTTCACAAAGTGGATAAAGGCTGAGCCAGTGGCGCAGATTACAGACCACAAGATCCAGCACTTTGTGTGGAAAAACATAGTATGCCGCTTTAGAGTATCGAAACGGTTGGTGTCTGATAACGGCACCCAATTTGCAAGCCAACAACTGAGAAAGTTGTGTACAGAAATTGGGATAAAGCTGGTGTTCGCATCAGTCGAGCACCCCTAGACGAATGGGCAGGTTGAGTCTGCCAACCAAGTTCTACTGAGGGGTCTGAAGAGAAGGCTGAAGAAGGCCAAAGGGACATGGGCAGAAGAAGTCCCTAGAATTGTGTGGGCTTACCACTCTACTCCCAGTCCACCACTAGGGAAACACCCTTCAGCTTGGTGTATGGTGCGGACGCGATGATTCCTGTAGAGATCCAGGAGAACTCGCCACGCTTTCAGAACTTCGTGGCCGAAGATTCCAATGAAGAGAGAAAGGTTTACCTGGACCTACTGGATGAGGTAAGGGAGGAAGCAAGAATCAAGGCTGAAGCCTTGAAGAAAAGGGTGGAGTACAAGTACAACTCCAAGATGAGACCTCGGCAGTTCCAGGTCGCCGACCTGGTGATGCGGAAGGCCCACCCATACCAGCTAGAGAACAAGCTGTCTCCCAAGTGCACTGGTCCTTTCAGGGTAACAGAGGAACTTGGGAACGGGGCGTACATGCTTGAGACGTTAGAGGGCGACGCGATTCCTCGTACATGGAATGCAACTAACCTCAAGTTTTACTTCAGTTGAACTATTGCATTGTACGCAGTTTTTAGGGGACACTCTTTTTTCCTTCCAAAGGTTTTTTAACGAGGTCACCCAATAAAGTTTCGGTTGAAGTATATTCTCAAATATTTTGTACAATGCATTTACAAATCATTCACCTGGATTAGAAATCTCGAGATCGGGAAAGGTAGGTTCACAGAAAACACCTCCCCCTTGAGTGAAAATGCCAAGGTTGAATAGTATGGTTCACCAGTTAAGATCCTCTCTTGCCCTTGGGCAAGGATGAGGTCCGTTACGAATCATTCACCTGGGTTAGAAGTCTCGAGATCGGGAAAGGTAGGTTCGTAGAGAACACCTCCCCCTTAAGTGAAAACACCAAGGTTGAACAGTATGGTTCACCAGTTAAGATCCTCTCTTACCCTTGGGCAAGGATGAGATCAATTACGAATCATTCACCTGGGTTAGAAGTCTCGAGATCGAGAAAGGTAGGTTCGCAAAGAACACCTCCCCCTCGAGTGAAAATGCCAAGGTTGAATAGTATGGTTCACCAGTTAAAATCCTCTCTTGCCATTGGGCAAGGATGATGTCAGCTACGCACCATTCCCTTGGGTAAGAGGTCTCGAGATCGGGAAAGGATGGTTCGCAGAGAACACCTCCCCCTTTGAGTGAAAGCGCCAAGGATGATTTGTAGGGTTCGTCAGTTGAAGGTCCTCACCTGAACTTTGCATAGATAGGGAGTGATTAGTAAAACAAACATTCCCCTTGATAACAGGGCAAGGACGAAGAACGATATGGTTCACTAGTACTGCCTGTAGAGCATGTCTTCGGAGGGAAGACCTTTCCTATGTCTTGTTGGGAAAGGGTCAAACGCAGTTAGCACGAATTCCTCTTATCCTTGTACGATGAAGGTATTTCGAAGACAATAAGGGTGGTGAGAAGGTAAATCAGGCAGGGTAAAGAGTGCTACCTAAGGGATGAACCTATGTTGAAGACATTGTTAACAAATTTTTCCAGGGTGATCAAGTAGTGACCAAGACAAAAAGAGATAAGTTGTACGAGAAAGGCATAAGCATGCAACATAACTATGCAAGAGTGCAAAGTGACAAAGTGGTAAATTGTTTACGAAGTGTTCACAAAACAACGAATTATTTACAGAATTTAAAGGGCAAGTTACTACAAATTAAGTGAGCTAGATTCTGGGCGCGAGCTGCCCATCAACAACCCACTTCGACGCTGCAAAAGGGGAGAGGTCCATCTCAGGGTGCACGCAGACAACCTGAGCAAGTGCATCCTCGAACCCTGCTCCATACGCATCTTGACCTTTTGTTGGGTGGCCTCTCCTCCAGTTTGAACATCTTGGCCTTTGCCCCCTCTGTCTGCTCCTCCAAGTCAATCACCTTATTTTGTAGAGGCAGGATCTTTGCCTCCAGCTGAAGGGCCTCCTGACCCTTGTCGAAGAGGAGCTTCTTGGTCTCTTTCTCCGATTGACGCAGGCTGCTCAACTCTTGGTTCAGGGTAGTTTCGCGGTTGGCTAAGATCTAAGCTTGGAGATCAAGTTCCCCTTTCATCCTTGCCTCCGCCTGGCTCACGAAGGTGATGGAGTTGATGAGGAACTCCCTAAGGCTCTGGCCCATGCGATCCCTCAGTAGGTCTCCGCCCAAAGCCTCCACCGCCTCCTTCTCTTGGAAGCATTTGAGGGCCTACTAGAGTATGGCGGGGAGATCAGGGGCAGGAGGCACTTGGTCACCCCCAGGAGTGCTCTCCCCACCGCCTTCAAGCGCGAGGAGCCCGCGAGGAGAGGAGGCGCTTGGGGGATTGTCCCTGAACGAAGGGGGTGGCCATCAGTGGCAGAGAGTGAGGTCGCCGCGACACCCACCCTTGGCCTCTTGAAGACAAGACCCTCGTCGGTGTCCTCGTCCTCTGAGTTAATCGCCACCACCCCTTTTAGTTTATCACCAGGGGCTGGACCGGGCGAAGCTTGAGTAGGAGCGGCAACGGGAGGAGGACCAGCGGGGGCTGAGCCACTTGCTCTAGTAAGTGCCGCCTAACGGCGAGCAATAACCTCAGCCAGTCTGTTCCTCTTCTCTTCATTATGCACCATACTTGCACCAAGATAAGGAAACATAAGGAGATAATCCTATACAATATACAACCAGCAACAAGAAGCACAAGTAAAGTCAGGCAAGAGGTAGGGATCAATACCAATGTAGCCCTTGAGGGTTGAGGCGTTGTCCTCATGCTTGATCAGTTAAGCAGTGTTAAACACAGTTCCCAATAAAGTGATCAGGGGGAGTCAGCTCCTCGAGACCCCTGGGCTTCTTGAACTTCAACTTTTCCACCCAATAAAGTGGGAACCCATCTAGCAGGGTGGGGTCATGAGCGTTGTAGCACACCTTAAAGAACTTCCCTTTGAAGCCCTTGTAAGATTGCTGGAAGAGGGTTAGGAGAACTCTCCCCGTCACCCAGTTGAAGCTTACCCAAAGCTTCTTCCCTGGGCTCTTTTCCTCGAAGAAGTGGAGGAAGACGTCCACTGAGGGGGTGTGTTCTAGATGGTTGCACAAAATCACGAACGCCCTCACGAAGGCCCAACTGTTGGGGTGCAACTGGGCAGGGGCCACGTTAATTTCAGTTAAGAGCGCCTGCTCGAACCCCATGAGCGACAAGCGGAGTTTGATCCGCTTGAAGATGGTGGCGTATAAGAAGAAAAAGGGTTCCCCAACGCTGGCGCGATGGTCAGCACATACAGGTTCGCCCTTCGCGCAAGGTCGAACCGATACGTATGCGTCGCTTTCCCTCCAAAATACACTGCCCTCGGGGTTAGTCTCTTCTTCTCGATGCTTCCTCACGTCCTTGCTGGAGGTAAGTGTGGAGGTCTCGGCGAGGAGGTCAACAGAAGCCCAAGGGTAGAGGGCTTTGTAGTCAACGTTGGGAAGAGGGTTGGAGGTGGTTTTGGTTCTGGCCATCTTGAAGAAAGCTAAAATGGGAGAGGAGAAAGGAAGAAAAACGAGGTTTCAAAAGAAGCTATGACATGGCTCAATGAACTAGAGAAATAGAAATGCAACAGTTGAAGAACGCAACAGTGTAAAATGCTGGAAAACCTAAAGTGCAGAAATCTTAAACAGGCCAGAGCAGTTTTAGCATGTTATAAGCAATGGAATCATGAAACAAGAGAAAGTCATGAAATAAAAATCATACCTTTAAGCAGTTAAGGTTTGAAAGTTGAGATGGATGAAGAAGAAGCGAGAGTGTTTGAGAGAAAAAAAATGATCGAAGAAGATTTCAGCGAAGTGATGGAACAATGAAGAAGCGTGAGGTTTTGAAAGAGTTTAACGTAAACAAGGGAGCACAAGCGACAATAAGTCCTAACCATTGATCTAGCCACTTCGGTACAATGTGACTACGAAGAGACGTCACATCGGTGCACTGTTCACGTCCTTTCACACAATGCCACGTAGGTCGCCAAGGGCGATGACTTAGTCTCTTCGCTAAACAAGTTAACAGCTCGAGACTGGGGGGCTTGTGTACCGACCGGTCCTTGGACATCGATGATCGCTAGTAATGGTGGGCCACGTAAGCTGGGTCCCACAAGCGGAATGAGCCATTCTCCCACAAGCGGCATGAGCCAGGGTGCCGATTAGTGGTCGGATGTCGATCACCAGGTAATGCCGACGTGTCCTCGGCAACAGAGTAAGGCCAATGTGACATCGGACATCGGTGGTTCAAACAGCTAAATTGGGCCACAAAGGGTGGGTCCCAGAAATCACACCAGTTATTAGTAAAACGCCTGGAGGTAGGGGGAAGCCTAAGTCACAGGGTGCCCATGCATGTGGTGTGGATAGCGCATCTGGGAGCGGCACAAGTAAAGAGTCTTGGAAGGCACTAATGCCCGTCGGGGTTATGGTTTCCAAGGGAAGCAGCATGCATGACACGTGAATACTTACGGGACCCCTAGAACAAATGGCCTCGAAGATTTGGTGAATAAGTTGGTACCCAAGTGGCCATTTTGTTAGAGGTTGTGCTCCAGTAAGGGGAGCCTTATGCGCTAGATTACACTAAGATTGGATAATAGCGACGTGAAGGCATTCCTCCAGAAACCCTAAATGCGGGTAACGGACTAAAAGAAATCCTAGGCTATATAAAGGGTACTAAGAAAACCCACAAGGTACGCAATTTCTGAGATTAGAACTAGTACACTCACATACTGTTTCTTAGCCCCAATATTAACTTGAGCATCAGAGTGCAAACGACCTCTAGGACGCCCCCTTTGTCTTTGCATGTACAGGGTGTTTCGATCCAGGAAAGCACGAACCTAGGAAGAGACAGGTGGGCGTGAGATTGTCGTTAAAGTCAACCGACAATCGAGTCAACCAGCAAGAACTCAAAATAACAATTAAAGAAAAATATTAGAGACCTCTTATTATTTAAAATATATAAATAAATAATCATCAATAATATATTAAAAAATATAGTAAGATATTGAATAATATAAATATAATTTCAAATAAGTAAAGAGAGTGTACCGCCCAGGTAGTCGGAAGTGATGACGTGGCAGCAAGCTATTATGTAGGCGTGTTGAGCAGGGGTCATGGCTGGCAGAAGGGAAGGAAGTCGGGGGGCTCGTGTAGTCGTCAGTCCTTAAGTTGGCGTGCTCCGATCTCTAGCATACCTAAACCGGCGGTCACTGGGTTTGAGATGAAGTCGCCGGATGTGAACCCAGACGACCAAGTGGTTAGAAATCGCCGAAAGAAGGACATCGCCGAAGGATCAGGGAAGCTTGTTCCAGGCTTTCGAAGCAGAGGATAAAGTCGTCAGACAGTCATTCCCTAGCTTGCCAGAGGTTGAGGTCGGGGAACAACTTACCCGAACATGCACGATGAAGCAAGTGAAGTAGATCATGAAGGCGGCCGGCGAGACCACAGGGAAGGTGTGTATGAAGGCACCCGTACTCGCCACGCAGAAGAGATCACGCTCCAAGGCA
>Ga0123341_1007313_pt1 | contig 10053 bp, 8 predicted proteins | sample Turbeapinknodule_FD_89959 | JGI IMG/M metagenome (GOLD analysis project Ga0123341, IMG submission 89959) | Root nodule microbial communities of legume samples collected from Mexico - Turtle bean Mexico pink nodule | ecosystem: Host-associated > Plants > Roots > Nodule | place: Mexico: Nepantla...
GTAATTGGTGTGCAACAGGATATAATGAAAACCTAATAGTTGCCCGTGTGGATGTAGGTTGCAGTTGGCGACCGAACCACGTTAAATTATGTGTTGTTTATTTTTTGCAGTTGATTTGTGATTATGTGTAATGTTTTCGCGTGCGTTTTTCCCATCAGTCATATTACGATTATACTTATTATACTTATTCTTATTATTATTATTTTTATTATCGATAATGATAATATTTTTATTATTATTAATATTATTATTAACAATATTATTAACATTGTTAATGATAATAAATATAACATTAATAATAATATAACTAATAATAATATTATTAATAATAATAATCATATAATAATAAAAATAAAAATAAAAAATTTGATTTTAAAATCAATGTTTTGTTTTGATTTCGATTTGTAAATTAGTGGAAGCTTGTGATTTAGATTTGGAAGCTTGTGATTTAGATTTGGAAACGTGTTGGAGAATGGAAAACAATGCAAAATATATTGTATATTTGAAATCTCAAATCATAATTTTTTTTTAAATTTTACCAATGGGTTAATTAGATGTGGTTTAAAATATCCATAATTTCAAAAACTTGGGCTAAAGTAACAATATTTTAATAATCATTGTTTATATTGTAGGCAACTTTAATTAAATATGGTTTAAATGTCCACAATGTCACATTTTTATTAATTTAGGCCATATGGTTTATTCTTTTTTTAAAGTTCATGCCACAAAATTGTGGCTTAAGCATCCATGACTAGAAAAACGTGGTATATAGTAATTTTTTATAAGTCATATTTGTAAAAGTGTTATCTTTTCCACTTTTTTAGGCCATATTTATATGTCTCTGACCACTTTTAGGCCACAATTTTATTGTTTAGCCCACACAGTCTAAATGCAACACTTAAAAAATGTGGTATAAATAATTAATGATCTTATAAATGTGGTCTTTGATAGTCCTTAAATCAAAATTGTTGTCTTTTCTATATTTAGACAATGATTATATACACGTGACCTAATTCAATATTGTCTAAAGTAAATAATGGTATAGTATAACTTGATGGGTGTTGTCTTCACTCCATAAGTTGACTTTTTCTTCTCACATTTTTACTTTTCACTTTTGATTGGTTAATTAATGTATAGCTAATTTTCCAAAATGTAAAATAAGAATAATTTTCCATTTCAAAGGAACACTAATAAGATGATTTATTGAATGAAAATATTCCATAAGAAAAAATAAGAGTGTTTAGTTAGACACATATATATACGATTATGAGAAGAATAAGAATATAATTCATAATATTGTATTAATTAAGGTTTTATTTAGCTTATTTCTTACCTTAAACAATTATCGATATATCATTGTTTTTATGTTTAAATTTATACACTAGAAACTAGTTAATGTTACAAATATTTTATATATAAATATTTTATTAATTATTTTTGTACATGTTTCAGCCTCAAGTCTATTGAGATGACATTACTACAGTCAATCATCACATCTGAAGTATTGTTCGATTTGAAGATCGAAGTTTCGTCACGGTTTTGTCCTTAATAAGCGTCTGAGTGGGTTAAGAGATAAATGTGTATTTAAAGTGTCATTGACCTCGATTCCTAAGTGATGTGAGACTATTGGACGTAACAAAAAAAACCACAAGTCCCCCAGTCAAGGGCTAAGGCAAAAATGATTTGTCTTTAGAAGCTCGTTTCGATCCCCACAGACGACACCAATGTTCTACGCCAGATGTCCATTGAGGTGATATTGTTAGAATTATTTTATTCTTTGGTTATTTTTCTGTTTGGGCTTTGGGCTCTCTTTACTCTGTCACCATGTATTTTGGACCCAAATTGTTTTTATATAACGCTTTTGTATTTTATAATTCACTCAATTCAGAATATACAATTTACATTTTCTTTCTTCTCTTTGTTTTCCTTCTTTCAATGTTTTTGGGGTTTCTCTCGCATTCTTCCTTTGTTCTTTGTCACTGCGAGCCTTAATTGCCTTTTCTCTCACAGTGTTCTTCCGCTCGATTACCATAGAGGATTTTTTGTATTATGGTATCAAAGCTCTTCCTTTGAAGAGCTCTATTGTGCACTGAATTTTTTATTCTTCTCTAGTTTTTATTCTTCTTGGTTTCTTGTTCTAAATCTTGATTTTTTTTTTCTTTTTGATATGTGATAAGTACCAAATTTTAGTAATATTTCCTATTAAAATATAGGCATTAATGAGTATTAATTCCTAAAATAAGTATAAAATAATCCCTAATTTATGAATTTATACCTTTTTACATATTTTGTGATTTTAATTTAAATAAGAACGATTTATTCCTAAATTTGTGTTAATTTTAGGATCCTAGAAAAGAATCGAGATAATTGGACAAAAAAAAAATATACAAAGCTAAAAAGAGAAAGTTGGAATGCATCAACACTCACAAAAGTTGCCCAAATTCACAAAAAGCCAAGATGCCACTGATGACTTTCTATGGCAAGTGCACCGCGTTTATGAGAAGTAATAATTGTCCCTAAGTACGAGTATCGATCTCACAAGGAATAGTGAATTATCAAGTACAATAATCGTTAAATATAAAACAGAACAATAAAAGGAGTGTTGAATTAGTTGTGTTGGCAATTATCAATAAGAAAACAAACAAAGAATTAGTTGCTTCAATTGGAAAAATAGGGATTAGGTTTCATCTCTCTCACTCTCATGTATTTTGATTAGCATGTCAATAAATTCTTTGATTTAAATTGATTCTCGTAGAAAATTCATTTATATCGATCTCTCGCATATAAAATCCTTAAGAATGTTTCCTAAATATCGATCTCTCGCGTACTTATAAAAACAACTTAGAAATCAAACTCAGACGTTAATGACAATTAACATTTCAAGTCTATCTCTAGCACTCAAATATATTAAGTAGTGTTGTTTAGGTCTGAACCCTAAAAATACTTCTCGATCAAATTTAAGATTCTCAATTTGTTACAGAAATTTAGAAGTAATACAACAATACCAATAATCAATCAAGAACTGAATATTTTAATATATTAGATATCACCTCAATACATAAGAGTTTGAGCAGATTACTCTCAATCCCAAAGGGTAGAATTAGCCACGCATACTTTTAGCACCTTCCATTCTCCCAATTGGGTTACAACTTGTTCTTACCGGTTAACCTGGTCGTCGGTTGACTCTAGGAGCAGGTCGCGACTCTATCTGCCTCTACTGGAAGTTGCTATTTCCCTGGGATGTTGGAACGCGGCTCTGCTTGAAATAAAGGGGGCTCTACCTTTTGATTGCACTCCGACGATCAAGTCAGTACTGGACTAAGAAACAATGAGTAAGTAAATAGTTTCAGTCTTAGAAACGGTGTACCTTTACTAGGGATCTCAAGTCCCTTTTATAGACTATTCAGGTTACCTCCTTGTAAACCCTTCTGTCACGAGAACATTATCTCGAGTGAAAGTAGGTTCGATAGGAAGACATTCTGTTACGTTGTCACACAATCTTAGTGTAACAACCGCACAAAATCTTCCTCCTTGGAGTGCATAATCTTAACAGCATGGTCGACATGGTACCAACTCATGTACCAGCATTATGAGGCCCATTTGTCACTGTAGGTGCTTTAGTCTTTACGTATCATGCATGTAGCTTACCCCTAAAAATCCTAGCGCTCTTGGGCCTAGGCATCTTTAGTGGGTATTTACTTGTGCTAGACCCAAATGTACTATACACACCACATGCACTTCCGCTTATTAAGCCTGGCATATATACGGGTTTCAACATACGCATTCTTGAGGCCCACTTACGTGGCCCATTATCTCGACCAGACCATCGAGCTGAACTGCTTCACGCAGATGCCGATGTCTGATCACCTAAGCACCGAGCCCAGCGCTCTGGTCCAGTACACAACTCACTCTATGGTGTTTTCCTCTCAATTTGGCACCATAAGGTTAAGCCTCTAGCCCCCTATTTAACCTTATTTTCTAGGGTTAGGTTGCTTCATGTGTCCTGTAGATGGGCTACGTGATAAAACATAAAAAGAAACCCAATATGTCTGACGCATTCTCGCTCAATCGAGGGATTCTCGCTTGAGCGAGAAAGGCGTCAATTTCCAAAAAGTTGAGCTTGAGAAGCTTGAATATATGTTTCATCATCCTCCCTTTCACATGTATGAATCAAATGAGAAAAAATGATTAATGTAAACCCCAAAGTTCGACTTCTTAACCTCTCTATCATACTTGATAACATTGTTCGACTTCTTAACCTCCTTTTCAAAATAATTCAAAATTTTGTATATATAAAATTTTGTAAGTAAGAGTTAATAATATATAAATAAGTAAGTTCTTTAAGTAAGACATACTCAACGGAGTATTATACTTCTTTACAATTAATCAAAACATGTCGATGTGTGATAGGTCTCGTTTAGCAATTAAATTAAAATAATTTCAGTGGAGACCGTCTAAAACAATGTTAGACCATATAACAACACTAAAGAGATGATAGTATAGATAAGGTCAAATAATCTCAATTCGTCTTCTAATGACTTCAATAGTAAATCCAGTAAATCAGTGTTCAAAACTTATCTGCAAGTAATAAAGGTTAGAAATAATAGTAAAGATAAAAAGAGAGTTGAGATTTTTATGCAGAAACTTAAGAATGACGATTATAAAACAATAAAGAAAGCAAGTTTTTTTAATAGTGAATTCATCATTGGTTTCTTAATATTTTCACTTTTTCAGTTATCACACAAATGTCAAACACAATCAAACAAGCACTAATCAAATTCAACAGAATTTAATCAATAGAACAAATGCCTACTGGCGTATTCAGTATCTCACTCATCTATAAACATCTACTCGTGAGATGTTTACCTTATACATCTAAAATTAAGAAAACAAGATATTGATTATAATTGAGCAAACTAAACTAAAACTTTAATTAAAGAAAAAAAACTGAATTTTCAACAAGTCTTTAAAAATAATTCCTTAACAAAAGCCATAATTAAAAAAGACAGATCATTTAACACGAATTTCTTTTGAGAATTTAAGGATAAAATTTTATTGAATATAAACCTCAAAATCATTGTGAAACACAAGAGAATAAATCCAAATAAGTTTAGTCTTCCATGCGAAGGCAAAACAAAAAAATTACAGAGAAAAAAAAATAAGAAAACTAAGAAAATGTTAATGCTTTATTTTTCTAACTATCAAGCTCTCTTTCTTCTCCTTGAAGATTATATCTTTTATAGGTTTTTCTGCTACAAGAATCTAAGAAATATATCCAATTTCATATATTTTTTATAATTTCTTTAGTTTCCAACTTTCTAAAAAAATCAGATTTTGTTTCCAATATTGTCACCGTTCTATTTCTTCATATTTTTTCAAATGATTTGCTTCTAATTATGTTTCTGAGATATCGTAAATTTTATTTTCTAATAATTTAGCTCAAATCTCATATCCTATTTCGATTTAGAGAAGTAACTAAGATTTTTGCGTGATTTAGCACACTTGTAGTGGTAGACATTGCACTCAAACGGTCTAGTTAGATGTTTTATTATATCATCTCTGAAAAATATTATATCATCTATTGCGACTAAAACATAAGATTAGCATAAATAACACTTAAGGTCCAAATAAACAAATCCAATTAGATGAATCATATTTAAAGAGTGAATTTATACATAATTTTACTCCAAGACAATTATAATTAGGTTTTGAGTATGAGTAAACTTATGTTCATCAATATCAATATGCTTGAAACAATTCAATTGGAGTCAAATTGAAATAATTAAGATGAACCGTGTGCCTAAATTGAAAAATAGAGTTTATGGGAAACTGAAATGGAACATCATCAACACGACCTGTATTTTTTATACGTATAAACAAGCAATGATTTATGACTGAACACAGACAAAAATAATAGCATATATGATTTGTGATTATATATTTGAAAATGGATTCATTCTAAAATATATGTGTATAATTAGTAGCTCTGGAGCAAAGATACAGAGGAATATCATAATAATGCAATAGTAAAAGAATTTGTAATGATAACATTACCTACATAAACAATCAAAGTAGTCATATCTTGAAATATAATCAATGACAAACAACCAATGCTGATAAAAAATGATAAAAACAACCAAATCAACAATGAGTAAAAGATAGTGAGTGAAATCAACAATGAGTAAAATAAATTTCAGTAAAACCTAATATTCAAGTTATGTTTCAAAAGAAATTGAAGTTAGAGTTGAAATATTTACTTAAGGCCATCGATCAATGCGAGGAACTTAAGATTGAAGAATGGAATGGAGAAAAACAGCATGAACCAATATAACGACACATATAAAAAAGATATTCAAAATTAGAATTTATAACAAACTGAAACTTCAAGAGGAAATCGACTTTGAAAATGACTTAGAGAGAAAAATAATCTATGAGAAGAGAAAACCACTTACAAAGAGAGTAAATACGGGAGAGAAACACAACTTACCGTGAAAATGCAAACCAGCTCACGAGATAACACAAATATTAGAATTTTCCGTTGATTTTAAATTGACTTTAAATATCGTATAAATTTTTTATTTTTTTTTATAAAAAATTTTCATGTTAGGCATCATTATACTACTTGACATCTCAGTTAGGCTGACACCTCAAGTAACGACAATCATTTACCATCACATGAAAAAGTATTATTAAAAAAAATACAAAAATATGAGGGACTAGACCAAAACTCATATGTTAATAAAAACGATACATAGGTAGACTATACCTCTTAATAAAGAATTCTAAGAACATACTAGATGGAAGCCTATTATACCAATGAAAGGATTCTCTATGAATAAATCCTAAATTAACCAACTTATCAGCAAACGCATTCCCTTCACGAAAAATATGAGTAACTCTAAACCTGATTTTTCCACAATAATTAAGACAAGTATTTCATCGATTACGAAGCATCCAAGGAACATTTGTCCTAGTAGTAAACGCAGCACAAACCAAGGCAGAGTCACATTACAGCCAGACATTAGTAAGTTCCAACTTTTGAGCTTCCTTCAAAGCATATATAACTCTATAAAATTTAGCAACCAAAGTAGTATGAAAGCTAAGAAACGCAGAGAAAGCTCCAATAAACTCCCCCATACTCCCACGGAAAATACCTCCACAAGTGGAAAGACTTGGATAACCCCTAGCATCCCCATCAGTGTTAATTTTAACCTAGCCTGGTGAAGGAAACTCCCATCTAACAGTAAGAGGACGAAGAACTTTACCAGTACGAGTATTAATACCAAAAAACATAATCACACTGAAATCCATCATATCATTCTTCATTGAAGCTTTAGACGAATTTCCCACTAGACAAGTTAAATCTTTAATAACTGAAATAGCCTTAGAAACCTCAATCTTATCCTGAAAACGAGCATAATTTCTCATACGCCATAGCATCCAAATAGAAAAGGTTATCACAACAAGCTTAATCAATTTAACCAAAGGACTATCATCACTCGTAATAAAAGAAAGAAGATCATCCTTATTAGAGAAATGAGAAGTAGGAAAAATCTGTCAAACCCAACTCCAAATATACAAAGCATTAGGGCATTCAAAAAAATAAATGATAAATAGATTCCTCATGCTTTTCACAAAGCGTACACATAGAAAAAATACGGAGACCTTTATTTTGAATATGTTGATATGTAAGAAGTCGCCCATGAAAAACTTTCCAAAGAACAAGAGTTTTGGAATGTGGAATATCTGAAGACCAAATAAATTTACCCCAATTACATGGAACTCCAGGTTCCAAGAAAAAAGTCCTAGCCAATTTAAGAGTGAACCAACCATACTTATCTAGAATCCAATTAGGAACATCTTGATCCTCCCTAACCATTATATGACTAAAAAGATGAGGCATCTGCTGTAAAGACAACGAAATGTTCCAATCACGACCTATCCAAAACTGAGAAATTGTATCTGGAATGCTAATACCATCATATAACCCTGCAATATGTGCTAAAGGAGTAGTAGAACACCATTTATCATTCTAGAAATTAATAAAAGAACATGTACCAACTGTCCAAGAAGTATAATCAAGTATAGTAGAATAAATTTGCTTAATTTCAGGCCAAAGATATGAGGATCTATAAACCATTTTAAACTCGTATTTTGATTTAAGAACCCTGGCTTTCAAGAGCAAAGACCAAGACTTGTTGCTATAAGCACAGTTCCAAGCAAGCTTAAGAAGATATGCATTATTTTCATGGAGAAGGTTAATAATCTTCAAACCTCCATTCTCAAGGGGAGAACAAATCGTAGCCTAATTAACAGTAGTTATGCCTTTCTTCAAAATATCTCCAGTCCATATAAAATTTCGAAACCACTTCTCAACTTGCTTAAGAAGAGAAACATGCCATTTATACAAATTAAAGCTATATGCTACAATTCCCGTAATCACCGTATTGACCAACTGAATCCGACCCATCATGCTAAGAGATTTACCTTTCCCAGATGCTAGCTTTAATTTGACTTTATCCGCCAAAGGTTGCAGAAAACGACTCTTTGGAGTACCAACAAATATAGGCACTCCTAAATAATTGAAAGGCAAACAACCATGGCTACAAGAAAGAATACGTTAAATTTTGGTGACAAATCTTGCAGAATTATCCATGGTGAAAAAACTACTCTTAGAATTGTTAACATATTGACCCGAGAAATCACCATATGTTTTAAGAAAAGTACTCAAATTTCTAAGAGACTTATTATCCGCCCTACACAAAACAAAAATGTCATCAACATACAAAACATGGGAGGGAGTGAGAAAACCTTGCGGACCCAGCCATATGTAGAATCTTCTTATCATTCACAAGCTTAGAAAGACCTCTATTGAGAACTTCCTCTGTAAGACAGAAAAGTAGAGCAGACAAAGGATCACCTTGTTTAACCCCTCTACTACAAGGAAAAAAACCCACCAGACTGTCATTTATTCTGATAGAAAACATAGCAGACCAGAGAATAGTACTAATTCAACTGACAAACGAGGGGTGAAAACCAAAGCATATCAAAATTAATAATAAAAAATTCCAACTCAGAGTATCAAAGGCTTTATAAGTATCAACTTTGTATGCCACATTACATCCTCAAACCATTTTAGAAAGCATGTTAATAGCCTCTGAAGCAATACCAATACAATCCTGAATCTGTCTCCCCTGCACAAACCCATACTGATTAGGAGAAATTATTCTGGCAGCCATAAGGGCAAGTCGATCTGCCAAAATCTAGAAAATAATCTTAAACTTAAAATTAACAACGGCTATTAGCCTGTAATCTTTAATGGATTCAGCACCCTGAAACTTAGGAATAAGAGATACCACATTATTGTTCATTCCAGGGAGAACCCAGTTTTTCTTAAAAAAAACTATTGGACAGCATTGCAAACATCTGTCCCAATAATATCCCAACAAGAATGATAGAAAACACCACCAAAACCATCAGGACCAGGAGCACTATTACCATTAAGGTTAAAAACAACATTCTTGATTTCCAAAAAATCAGGACATTTCATCAACATCATATTCTCCTCAAAGGAAACCAGAATAGGAACATAAGTACCAATAAAATCTTCCATATTACATGTATCCTGATCATGAGAAATAGACTCAGCATAAAGAGTTTTATAAAAGTTCAAAATATGTTCCTCAATGATTTTAGGATCCTCAATAACCACATTATCAATCCATAAACGATGAATCCCACCAGAATTATTTCGCCTTTTAACCACAGCATGGAAAAAAGCAGTATTTCTATCCCCATCTTTAAACCAAAGCTTCTTAGCTCTTTCTTTCCAAAAACAAATATTGACGGTAAAGAGCATGATCAAGCTCCTCCTTAGCTATTTTTTCATGACAGAGAAGCTCATCAATATCAGACATACTAGCAGTCTCAAAATTTTGTTGAATACCAAGGAGGAGACCCTGCTTAAGAATAACTGCATTGTGAACATTACCAAAAGAGTTTTTATTCCAATCACGAAGCTCAGTTTTCAACCTTTTTAACTTATGTTGCAAA
>Ga0123341_1007314_pt1 | contig 10053 bp, 8 predicted proteins | sample Turbeapinknodule_FD_89959 | JGI IMG/M metagenome (GOLD analysis project Ga0123341, IMG submission 89959) | Root nodule microbial communities of legume samples collected from Mexico - Turtle bean Mexico pink nodule | ecosystem: Host-associated > Plants > Roots > Nodule | place: Mexico: Nepantla...
ATATTATAATATAGTATTTTATTTTAAAAAATAGTTGTTGAATGATTACTTTTTAGTATTGGAATATTAAATAAACTTTATTCTTTCATTTGGATATACTGTTATAATATTGAAAAGTGTGGATCGATAGTTATTAAATATTAATATAGATATTATTACTCTTTGAATTTAGTTTTTATAGTTTCTTTTTAGTTTGCCAAATTACCCATTTCTCTGTAAACTGAATCAGATTATGAAAAACCAGACGATTTAAATATTGTATAGATTTTTAAACTGAAAATTAAAAAAGTAACTATTTTGACTTATAGATTTTGGCAATTTGTTATGTGTGATTGTAACTTTAACTTTATTATATTTATTATTTTTGTATCAACATTTTGAAAACATATTGTGAAAATAGTTTATGTAATTATGCATATTGAGATATTATTTAAAATTAGGTGTGAGAATATTGTAAAAAGGAATTAGGTAAAAATAGATTTGACCATCCCATTCCCTTCAAGTCAAGCAATTAAGCAAATTTATTGCTGCAGTTGATAAGGGAGGAATGAAGTTTGGGGAAGAGGACCAAATAAAAGTAGCGGCTTGTTTGGATTGGATGCGAATAGTAATAAGAAGAAGAAGCAATGGGTGGTGGAAAGTGGAACGCGGTGGAGAAGTTCTTCTTAGCCACTTTAGTTCTCTGGTTAGGCTCCGTTTGTTTTCAGATTTTGTTGAATCAGCGTTGGGAGCTTCTCTCAGTCATCGCTGGTTCAATCTTCTATCAGACATCTAATTGCCTCATCCGATTCTTCTTCTCCGCAGATAAAGATCCTCTCTTTGTTAACACCTCCGTCTCTCTTCTCCACTCTCTCCTCACTTCCGCTTCAGGTCATTTCTCTATTCACCTCCACCAATTTTCTATTTCTCCTTTAACGTCGCTTCTTTCGATTCTAACGGGCTTTTTCCTCATTTTTAAATACCATGTCAAAATTCTGTTTGCAAAGAGAAAATTTAAAGACGAGACATTGTGGGCGACTAAACCCAGTTTCCATAAGGCAGAGAGCAGAGTTCTAGAGATATTGCACTAATTTTTTTTCTAAAAAAATTAATAACAATTATATGAATTACAGCTGAGTGATAATAGCAGCTTCAATAAACCTTTGCTTGAATTGAAACTGGGTAGAGGGAGAATGTTTCAATAATATCCATTAATCAAGCATTCTATGAGTCTTGTTTTCTAATTGACCATGAATCTCCAAAATCCTCTCGTTTTTCATTTGGGTCATGTTTGGATAAGTTTATCCGTAGAAGCATTTATAGGAGAAAAAATATTTGAGTTTCTTCAGAAAGCTGGTTTTAAGTTATGCGAAGGGTAATTTATGTTTATGAAAGAATCTTATTTCGATTTTTCTTCATTTTTCTTACCAAACAAGACCTTAATCTACTTCCTTACATTTCTGTTGGTGGTTCTTTGCTAAAATTCTTTCTGTTGGATCCATGAGAATTCCCATATAGATAGATACTGTGGTTTTTTAATACTTTTTCTCTTTCTCTTCTCATCGGGGTCTTGCTGTTATTGCCTTTTCCTTGCAGTGATCTTCATTTTGTTCAGAGAGTTGTCAAGTAATGGGCCAAGTGGAATGTTTGACCACTCACAGTTGGTTGAACATTCTTGGCCTTGGGCTTTTGAAGCATTGAGCTTCTCATGTGGTTACTTTGCGTATGATCAGTGGGATATGCTTCATTATCGCTTGTATAATGGTTGGATTCCCTCTATCCTTGTGCATCATCTGGTTCTCCTTATTTGCTTCACTCTTGCTTTGTATCGAAATGTTGCCATCAACTACCTTATTCTCACTCTTATCTGTGAGGTAAGCCACATTTCCTTTGAAACTCTTCCTTTTTTTGTGTGTGATTAATGGTTTTTTTGCTTCAAAAGACTAGAATTTAGGCAATAAGGTTTTCCCCCTTTTATAAGTTGTGTATGTTTGTGATGTTCGTACAAAGATATTGCTAGATATTGGTAAAACCACTGTGTCCATGAGAAAATTTGTTAGATTGCTGTGAACCACTGTCCCCATTAACTTTTATGTGACATAAAGTTGTGCATTTTAGTAAGTAAGAATTAGTGACACATAATTACATATCATGTAAAGATTATGAGTGTGTGTTGTTAAGCCCTGACTACATAATACTTAGCGATCATTGTACAAACTAAGGAATACTTATCTGTGATGTATGGCTCAGCTGCATTCCATCTTTCTGCATGTGAGAAAAGTGAGACGAATGGCCGGTGTTCGGGATGCAAAGAACATTATTGTTAAGTTAGAATGGTTTCTGAATTGGGTCACCTTCTGTGTGGCAAGATCTGTACCTCACATTCTCATCACAGCGAAGCTCATGAAGGATGCTCACAAATTTCAAAAGGGTGTGGAGCTACCACTGGCTCTGTTGGGAATGGCTGGGATGAATTTGCTCAACATTGGTCTTGGTATGGATCTTCTCAAAGCCTTTAAGAGAGAAAGAAAGTCCCAGCTGCGAAATCTTCATGACCACCGTGAATGATAGAAGAGAAAAGTACAATACTGTATTTTTTTAATGTTTAATCTTCAGCTAAGGTGAAAAAACGGAGGGAAACGGTGCAGCATGCATGGAGAGTGATTGTGTATGAATATGTTCAGCCTCTTAGTTTTTTAAATACAGGACAAATAGATTATTTGTAATTTCCTCTAAGAATTATTTTGAAGCATCAAGCATGTATCCTGGTAAGTTGTCATTTACCAACCCCTCCTTGGTTATTCCAAACCATGAATATTAGAATTTTAAATGGTTCCAATAAAAAAGTTTCGGGTTGAAAATAACTTGGATTTAGACAGAGTTTAGCATTGTAATATTTTTTTTCTACAGAGTACTTCAATTTTTAAAAGGCCTAATGTTATTTTGGTGTTTTGGTACATTTAATTTTAAAAGTCTTAATATGATATTGAGGTATCCGTAAATATAATTTTCTAAAAAGTTTAATACGATAGTTTATGTTTTTAAAAAACGACTTGTTTCTGCTACCTATCTTTAAAATTATTCAATATTTTTAACACGGGTTCGGTTAACTTATTAACATTTTTGTTAAAATGACCAAAATAAATTCTCTTAAAAGATATAAAATATTACATTGAGACTTTTAAAACGAATAAATACCATACCATTAATTATTAAAAGCAGTATTTAGCTTTTTCGAAAACAATCATCATATCATAAACTCGACTCAGATTTAACTAGTAAATAATTATCTGATATGGAAAATTTGTCTTTCTATCTTTCTATGTAATATAGAAATAAATCTTTTACATAAAGGGGTGGTGGCGCAGTTGGCTAGCGCGTAGGTCTCATAGCTTCTGAGTTATCCTGAGGTCGAGAGTTCGAGCCTCTCTCACCCCATTCATAAACCTTTTTTCTTATGGCTGATGATTCCAAAGATTTATACATCACTAAAAATTGAATCCATGGTTCAACACAAACATTCGAAAAGATTGATAGTCATATTATGTTATAGATAGCATTAAATGAACGAGTTCCATCATTATAGTTTCAGTCCCCACTAATTTGTAATTGGAGTCCACTCTCAGTTTGAGAGAAAAAATTTACAAAACCATTTATACTCTTCTCAGAATTGTCATCCTTTGGCAAGTTGGTTGACGAGGGTGGTGAGCTTTCTTCATTTTTACTTGAAGAATCGGAATCTCTTCTAGTTGAGTATGTGCCATTTGAATACGACTTCAACATGACTGCACCGTTTCTAGCAATGAGTGATGGAGTTGTAGAAAGCTCTGGAATGCTGGTAGTGTCAATCAGGAAATCTTCTAGTGTTGCTAGTGAACTTAATTGATTCCCCAAAGACGCTATTGTTTTCTGGCACTCAGCAAGCTTTCCTGCAGCTAGTGCTAGGTCCTCCTGGCGTAGAACAAGCAAAAAACATTAAATCAGCTGTGTGTAAATTATTATTCATATTAGGAAAACTTAATATAGATGTTAATGTTAATGATTACCAACCTGCTTTAGCTTCATTTCACTGTATGAGGTTATTGACCCGAATTTCTCTTCCTGCTTCTTTTTTTCTAGTTCTTCCTCTAATTCCTTATACCTGTTTTCAATTTCGACTGATATAGCCTTTTCCTTATCAACTTCTGCTTCTAATGAGTGAACTTTTGCTGTTATTGATTTAGCCTCAGACTGCATGCTCATTAGTTCATTTTCTAGCACTTGCTTTGATTTGTAGGCGTTCTCTAGCTCTCTTTGCAACTCCTCCAATTTTGTTTCTGCCTCCCTCATTTTAAGCTGTGATGTCTCAATGACATACTCACTTTTCATCAAACATGTCTTCACTTCCTCTTTCTCTGCTTTCACCTTCTCTAGCTTCTCTTTTAGTTCATCAATTTGCCGATTGGTAATGTCAAACTCATCTCTGATAGAGCTTTCTTCGTGAATGCAATCATTGGCAACGACTAACTCTTTGATAAGGCTCTCACTCTTAGTATCAGGTAGTGCTGCGAGTCGTTCCATTTCAAGAAAATCATCCATGAGATCAATGTTAACAGAACCGGATGGAATTTGTTTGTACTTTTCATTCTTGAACTGATCAAGTTCGGCAATTAGTGCAGATGCCCACGAATCAGAACAACGTAATTCATATATGTCTGGTTCTGAGCCACTCTTCTTTGTGGTATCAATCTCCACTATCCCAGTCCTCTCTCCACTGTTTGATTGACCATCTTTGAGAGATTCAACACAACACGAGGATGATGTAGTGGAAGCTCTACAGGCCATGTTTGTCAGTCTCCGGCACTCAGCCTCGAGCTTGGCCACTTTATTGATGCTGTCTAAATGTTGCTTGCTAGCCATCTCAGCTGTTTGAGTACTTAAATTCCTCTCTATTGTCCTGACTTCCAGTTTTTCAGATAGAGCTTGGAGCTCATGTTTGAGAACCGTATTCTCTTTCTCCAAATATTCGACCTTCTGGCACATATCAAAATCAATTGATGATGGAGAACTAGCATTCGAAACATCTGATTTGCTCTGCAGCTCCATGAGCTGCTTCTCTAGTGTAGTTTTGGATGATTTCAGCTCATGAGTTTTCTTTAGTACAGCATCATGAATGTTTTGCTCCTGCTCTTCCCTTGTTTGTCTAAGCTGCCTAACACACTCCCTAAGTGCACTGTCTAGATGTGTGACTCGATCTTCCAATGTTGAATTTCTGAGAGTCAGTGTCTCGACTTGTTTCTTTAAACTTGTCACTTCATTTTCAGCCTTTTCCCAGCCTGAGTTATGGAAATTATCCAGTTAAGAGACAATGAGAAACAGAATAAAAGAAATATATATTCAACAATCATTTAACATTAGTATTCACGCTGATCATATCTAAGCCATTGATACCAAAATACTATCAGCTAGACTTATGCAGTTATGGGGTACTGGGAGTTAGGGATATATCACTGCCTATAATGAGGCACTTGTGGGCAAATGGAGATAAATGCTTTAAACTCAGTAAAAAGTTATGGATATGGAGACTGGAGGAACATTATGGGAGTGGAGGAAAGTAAAATGTGAGGATAAGTGAAAGACAGACAAAACAAGTGGTGTGATAATATGGTGAGTGAAAGTGTAGGAGATGGGGTAAAAACTAAATTTTGGGTGAATAAGTGGCTAGGGGAGAACTAATTGTCAGAAAAGATTTCCAGACTGTATTCAATGTCTGAACAGCGGGATGAGGAGTCTGGGCTGGTGAGGTGTGAGAATGGAGTCTCAACTAGAGAAGGAAACTATTTGAATTGGAAAAGTCTCTCCTGTAAAGTATGTTAAGTCAGTTACAACAAAATTTACTGCACAAAAAATGTAGGGGACAGTTGGGTATGGGGAGAAGAACTGAAGGGAGTATTCCCTGTAAAATCGGCATAAACATATACAAAAACTGCAGATAGGTGTTATGTAGCACAATCATACATTCTCAGTGAATTGGGTCGCAAAATTCCACCAAAAGTGCATTGCTTTACCTGGAAAGTATTTTAACTACTAGAGATAACCTAAGGAAAACAAATATTTTGTTTGAGCAAACTGATTTGGTATCCCCTTTATGTCTCGTGGATGAAAAATCAACTGATCATGTCCCCTTAACATGTCCAAGGTCTTATACGGTGTGGATCAAATACTATAGCTGGGTGAACCTTAGAACTGCGTTGCCTTGTAATCTACACGTACACTTTTTACTATTGGGTGTGGGAGTGTTCGAGAAAAAGGAGTGGCGAAATTACATGATAGTATGCTTGTTTAACGGATGAATTATTTAGATTAGACACAAGTTTCGCTACACAAAGCACACCCAAGGAAGAATAGAGAGGTAAGTACTGGTCATTAAAAATACATGTACCTGAAATAGCTTCTTCAGCGACTTTGGCATGTTGCTTGACCAAATCTTCTTTGGCACTTACATTCACCAGCGCTGCAGACAGTTTTTCTGACATATTCCTCAATCCATCAGGTACATCTCTATCCTTTGATATATTTATCATTGCTCCATTTACACCTTCATCAGTTAAACCATCATTTACGTTGTCTGTTGCATGTGAGGTGACTTCGGGTGATTGTGCATTGACAAATGACATATCATTAATATCTTCAGGGATGGCCACAATTTTTGAGGTGACCTCAGGCGACTGATCATGTTCAATAGGAGATTCGTTCAATGCCTCATGCTGCAGAAACAAGAAAAATATACTCAGCATAAGGTGGAAGAAAGTAACAGGATAAAATCTCAACCTTCAGTCGATGAACAGCTAAAAAAGATAAGATAATTATGCTTACATTAATGTATGAAAGTGAAGTTGGTAATAAATACTCCCTTGAATGTACTGAACTTACATATATTCAAGTCTAGGTCTACTCACAAGAAAAGAAAGTGGTAAATCCTAATTGCAAGTACGAGAGAACTACTACATCCGAAAAGACATACATGAATCATAGTTAGCCTTGTCTTAGTTCATTTGTTCAAACAATTACTATCAATCTAACAGGAAACAAAGTAGTCCCTTTTCGTTTTGGAGACAGACTATGTAAGTATAATCTTCTAATCAAGACAGTAATTACCTCTCCAAATAAATTAAGGGAGCAATATCAGCAATCTGAGAAACCTGGCTGAATTGGACGAACTCGTTATTTCAAGGCAACTCTTTCAATCTTCCAGGAAGTTTACTCGTGTTACAAACATTATAACATTTGTGTATATTTATCTTACATAATGACATTTAATTACAGAAAAGAGAGATAACGGGGGGAATAAAACTAGTGAAAGCCATCTTTATACCAGTAATTGAATGCTAAAATTCAACCATTAAGTGAGGAATTCTGCGTTTAGTCCAGAACAGTAGTCAAATTATAATTTCAAAACTTATGACTTGTGCATGTTAAATATCATATTCGAAAACAACAAATGTGCCAGGGTTTTTTTTTCAGTTAGCTGTAATGACAATAGTATACTGCTTACCTCTTCATCTAGTTGCTTCTCAGAAAGGGATGATGCAGACCCCGAACTTTCAGTTTCACCTGAAGATTTCCTCTCCCATAACCCTTTATTTTCCCCCATCATCCCCTCTGACTAATAACCAGAGATTAACTTGAAAAGCGCAAGGATTTCATCTGCGGACATAACCCAAATGTTAGAAGCTCGCTCAATACAAACCACAAAAAACCTTCTCAAGGGTCAAGATTATAATGAAGATTTATAAACAAACTGGGTAATGTTTCACCTTTTTTGAGAACACACTCTTCTGTTATACATGAAAAAGTGGAAAGTCAAACTCAAAAACACATTTCTTCTTCAACAATCTCAATTGTTTATACAGAAAAAAAACGGTTACTTGGCTTAACATTTCTTTCTTCTGACCATCTTTGTGTAGATATCTTAATAAATTCACGAGGTGTATGACTAAAGAATGAACCTTTACTTAATTTAAAGTCGCAGTTCTTGGAGCGTTATTGAGATTCGCCTTCCCATAGCTTTCGTAACATTTTGTCTCAAATTTACAGATTGAAGGTAATGAAACAGTAAATGACATGATACCCAGTGCAAAATATCGTAAAATGAGACAGTTTTTCAGCCACGGAACACGAACTGCCCCCAATATTCCCATAAATCAAAACAACTGGAGAAAAAAAATAGTTCTTTTATAGCTGAACTTTAAAACATAAATGAAACATGTAGAGGAAACAAGAGATGAAGTACCTTTGAGTCTTTCACTGTGTAAATGAAGTGCTTAAAGGGTAGCTAGAACCAATAAAATGAATGGAATTGTAAACAAAAAATAGGTTCCAAAGTTGAGAGTGTAGAGTCAAGGTTTTAAGAGAACAGAAACAGGCAAAGAAATCTGTAGAATGGTGAATAGTATCCGCATAGATACATACAAAATGATAACTGCTACAGAGAAACAAAACAAGTAGCATTCAATGGGAGTTTCTAATTTTTGTTTTTATGATTGCCCTTTTCTTCTCTCTTCAAATAAAATATTAGTGGGGCACGTGACTGTTCATGTCCAGTTGTGAAGTTCAAGGTCAAGAGTGTGTATGACAAGAAAGACCACGATCACTTTTTTCAGCTTTTGAGAACATTTTTTAATCTAATTTCATATTTGAAATGAGCTTCGCTTATTCCCGCCACGGATGAGGTTTATAAATGGCGGATTCAGAAAAAGAAAAAAACATAAATGCAGGTCACTGTCCACTTTCCTTCTTAATAATCTGTCTAAAACTCTAACATCTACCTGCCCTGCTTTATTCTCCTTAGAAGTTTTTGTTGTGAGACCAGCTATATGTCACTAAAAATGTTTTAAATTCTTAAAGAATATTTTCCTTAAAATAAGTTTCAGAAGTTCATGTTACAGACAAAGAGCTCAATTCATAAAAAAAGTTGTGCAGAAATAGAAATGGGTCACAACACAGTGTCTCTTACCTCATATCCCAACTAAGTCTAAATAGCCATTATTCTTCTAGAATATGATGAGTTGTATAGTGATTATTCTTGTGTACTGTTTTCTGTTTCTTCCTTCTTATCAATAAGTTGTAGCAGTATAAATGATGTACATTTCTTTTATCAAGTGATAAAAAAAAATTATTCCAATATCTTCTCTTTCTTTTCTTTCGATTTTTCCTTTATGGTGTCAAAGAGTTTTTATCTGACCATGCAATGCTTGACTTCTAATACGTCCAATGCAAATTCTTCAAATCCCCACCTTACCTCACCTAAACTCCTTTCATTTCATATAACATCCACCCTAGTAGAAGTCCATCATCAGTTTGTTGGCAATAACTACCATTCATGGTCTGATATAATTTCAAATGACTCTTGTCTCCAAAAACAAAATGGAATTTTTCAATGGTTCCATTTTATCCCTAATTGCCACAGATCCATTATTCTCTCGGTAGGAACAATGCAACACGTTCATCATGTCATGGTTATTGAACTCTTTATCGCTTTTCATAGCTCAAAGTGCGATCTACCTTGATAGAGCTATCACCATCTGGATTAATCTTCATGAACGTTTTTCCCAAAGCGATCTACTCTGAAACCCATAACTTCAGGAATAAGTCTATACCTGCAAACAGGGCACTCAAAATGTGTTTGATTACTTCATTGCCTTAAAAGCTTTCTGGGAAGAACTCTATAATTTTCGTCCTTGGTTGCTTGCAACTGTGGTTTTTTCACCAAATGGTGCATTTTTTTTTCATATTTACGTAAATGGGCAAAAGCAGAAAAAATTACAAAAATGGGCAATTCTTGGTCAAATTGTCAATGGTGTAGGCAATATCAATTAAATTTGTTAATCTGTCTGCTTTTTATTTTTTAATTAAAGTTTCTAACTGGGTTGGTAACTTCAGTTTAAATAAAATTAAATACGGGATTGCCAATTTTACTCCATTGAAGTTGTTAATTCGGTTGGCAAATTCAGTTCATTTTTTTTAAATAATTATTTTTTTTTAGAATTAAAAATTTTATATAATAATAAATTTTTTAATTAAAACTATTAAAAC
>Ga0123341_1007316_pt1 | contig 10051 bp, 5 predicted proteins | sample Turbeapinknodule_FD_89959 | JGI IMG/M metagenome (GOLD analysis project Ga0123341, IMG submission 89959) | Root nodule microbial communities of legume samples collected from Mexico - Turtle bean Mexico pink nodule | ecosystem: Host-associated > Plants > Roots > Nodule | place: Mexico: Nepantla...
CATCAAGGATCATAGTATTATTCTAATGAAAGTACTGGTGTTGAAGGTTAGTGATAAAGTGATAATAATGATAATTATTTTAATTAAATTATTAATTAACATAACTGAAACAGTGTTCAACCCACATAAACCCAAGCCTAATAGTGCCGTTTAATTAATTAAGAAAATATATGAAAACAGGAAATTCCTTAGAAGATAAACAAAGTTCTTAATTATATGTAGGAAAAATAAATAAACAAATAATTGCATTATGAGGTACTGATGTAGAGAATAATAATGATTTATATAAAATAGAATGAGGAATAGAATGAACTTTTAGTGTGCCAAACTTTATTATTATTTTTATGATGGTAATAAACAAGAAAGAAAAAGTTATACTAGTTAAATTGATTAAAGAAAATACCATGTGATGTGATGACAGATGAATTTTAAAATATGAGATATCAACCTAATTGAATGTTAGGTTTCATAGTTATGTCATGATAGCCTTTTATAAAAAAAAATCAATAATTTAAATTTGGATAAAATGAAGTATTCTTACAATGTTGCATTTTCTTTATCAAATTATTTTTTTAGGGTTTGATATCAAGGGATTCATTCACGTCTCTCGATTTCTTGGTTAAGTGGGAGTACCTACAAAGATATTATGACGTTCAAGTTAGCAAAGTTACACGTGTTATAGTTGAAATAATCATCACCTTCTACCATTACAAGAAAAATCCATTTTAACTGCCAACAAAAAGTGAGGGTTATAAAAACGAAATCACTAACATGAGTGAAGTCTACTCAAGTTAAACACAAAAATAAATGTTAAATATTGTGTGCACAGTAGAGACCTTTAACTCACTAAAAAATATTAAAATAATAATAATAAGTTAGCGTATAGAATAAAGACAAAAAGTAGATGTAAGTTAATATTTTATTACATTTAGCATAGGTCTAGGCGACACTAAGGTGACGTAGACGTTTATTGTTACTTTAACTCACACTAAGTTAATTATTGTTGGAGATCCTACATCAACTAGAGATTAAGACATTTCATAGCATAACCTTATAAGCCGGTTTTATGAGGTTGAGTTAGGTTTAAAGTCTACTTCTTAATATCGTATCAGAGTCATTTCGAGCCTATCTTAGCGATTGTTTGTTGGTCTTATCAGACGACCCGCCATCATGCCGTTATCAGACTACCCATAATATATAATCACACTAGAGATTAAGACATTTCATAGTATATAAGTAAGTGCAAACCTCACCTATTTTATGAGGTTCAAGTTAGACTTAAAGTCTACTTTTTAATAATTATTTAATTTTATATCCATTTTAGTGTCTCCCAACCTCATGCTATAATTAAATAATATATTTTTCTTTAGGTAGGTTTAGCCAACACTACCTTGTAAATTTGTGTTCCATTGAAGACTGTCTCTAATACACCAAAAAGATTAGCTTCCATTTCTATTGGGACACTAAATTCACACTAACCTGATATAACGTATCTCTTGTATCTTTTGGTGTCGTTCTTTTGAAAATTCTACCATTATTTCTTTTAGTGTACCTTTGAAGCATTAACCTAATTATAATTTTCCTATCAACCTTTTTCTTGTCAGAAGAATTATCTCAAATCCATCAAACTCTAATACTTCCTTAACTTTACTTAAAGAGTGATTAATCGTTTAATTATAATTAATCTTAATTTGTTTTATCTTGTAGGGAAGCAATCCTTAATGTATTTGACACATTTCTATTGAGTCATATATGAGCAGTGCGCCGAATGTTGGGCAGTACATGAAATTAAAAAAATAATTGTAAATAAAAGAAAAACTAACACAATTAATTTTTTAAAAAGGTTACAGAATAAAAGAATTAATATTTTTATTTTTTTTGTATTCTGGCTCAGTTTAAGAATTTGGCATGTTATGTTATGAAGCTCTGTAGTCGTGGCCGGTGGTGCAACCGCACTGGTTATCTGGGAATCATAGTTACCATTCCAAAAGGTTCCCAATTCTAAAATTTTGTGACATTTATGAGAGACAAGCCTCGTGCAGCTGAAATATAAGAAAACAGTGAAAACCTAAAGCTAAAATAAAAACCCTAATCGTTACCTGTGCCCTAATTTATTCCAAAACCCCTCTCTGTCATGTGACATACAATTTTCTTTTGCTCCACTCCCAAAACAAACCCACCTCCTTCTCCTCGGTAACCAAATCACTCTACCCTTTCTTAAATCAATCTTCAAAACACTAATCACTCACACTTACAAACAAAAAGTAAAACTTACAAAATTTACACTACCAATTTCACCCCTCCCACGTAGGAATTCCTCTATAACTACGCTACCTTACCCTCCATGTCTTTTAAATAACAAGTGTTACTTGCTTAAAACCAAGACCACGTTTAATGATGCTTGGTTTATGCAAAGAAAAAGACATTGAAGTTGTTTTGCCTACTCTACTCTTTTAACCTTTCACAATCTCCTAAGTTCCCTCACTCATCAAAGTGCTCTTTCTGTTCCCAAGAAGCCAATCTTACTGTGTGTGCCATGCCAACGCCATGGACACATTTGCACATAAACACACAGCTCTGAATCTCTTGCATTGTCCCAATCCGAGCCCTTACCAGCAGGATTGAGATAGAGGGAACTTATCCACAATCCCTAATTTTGTCACATTGATGTAATGCAAGTACTGTTTTGCATTTCATATAAAACCTTGATAAATTCATGCAGGTCTACATAGGGGCCTTTTGTCCTTTTAGGCATCACTTCTTTACTCCAAGGTTGCTCTCATAGTCACAAGCCTCACAGTTTTTCACTCTAATTTTTTTAATGTACTGAAAAACCTTTTGTACATTCAATTTTAAGTCACAAACCTCTCTGCTTAAATTCATTATCATTAACGAATACATATTCAATTTTAAGTCATGTGAATATAGAGATGAATTTAATTGGAACATTGACACTGTTGAAAGTGTATCCAAATTACATTTAATAGATATTTGGCATGCAATTTTATGAATTAAATTACTGAAATTTACAGGTTGTGTAGTTACAGGATTCATCAATGTTGTGAGAATTTTGGTCTGTTTAATAAGTCAGTCACTACAGCAGGTTCAAGAACAAACAGGGAAGCCCCACTCCTCCCTAAATAGTAAGATAATGAAAGGGCGAGGGAGTGTCAGTGAGTGATAGGAGAACAATTTGATTTTTTGTAAACTGTCAATGTCCCAATTCACAAACTACATATTCATATTCTACATAATGGAGGGCTAATTTGGTACATGTACACAAAAATGAATACAGCCAAAACAATGAAATTAAAACTACACTAACTACTATTTAAATGTAAAAGATATATTGAAAGGGGAGGTTTTCAAAGTGCATTGAACTCAAAAAAGCTCAGCCACCGCACTACACCGCTGAGGTATTCTCCTTTGTTATTATTACCTGTAAGCAGTCACGCGAATCATGGAAACCAAGAACGGTGGATGCACCACAAGTGCCAGAACTTAGATGGCCATGCCACCATTCCCACACCATTTGCATAGCATCAGAAATGCTGGAACCGCAGCATAGTAAACAATAAGCATCATCAGAAGCCTAGCTTTGATTCTACCATTTGGTAGTAGTGAGAGCAGAGCCACTTTTTGGGGTAAGAGGGAAATAGATTGCTTTCTTCACTGTCTATCTTAGCTATACAATCTTCCTAAAGATAATGATGCAGTCTCTTTTGTTTCACATGCTAGTATTGAAAATGTTAGTGTGAAACTTAAGCAATAGAGACCCTCTTTCACATGCACTTGGTCTCCTAGAGTGGACTTTTTTTCAGCTTCAGCTTCACCAATCACCATTATTCAACAGCTGGAAGACTGACGTGGTGACCCTATAACCCACACTCCATTAGACCAAGTTCTTAATCTCCAAAACCAAGCCATTTTCGCAGTCCAAATGGAAAACATTGTTTCCCGGAGTGTTACCACTTTGTTATTTTCCATGATATTTTTCTGCCTCACCCTGACAAAGATAGGAGTCACTTGTCTCTCACCAGATGGACAAGCCCTTCTTTCTCTTCTTCCTGCAGCAGGTCCTGCTGCAAAATCATCACCTGTTCTCTCCTCATGGAAGCCATCAAGCTCAACACCATGTTCATGGAAAGGTATCACTTGCTCCCCTCAAGGTAGAGTAATCTCCCTCTCTATTCCAGATACTTTTCTCAACCTCTCCTCTTTACCTCCTCAGCTATCCTCTTTATCAATGCTGCAACTTCTCAATCTCTCTTCCACCAATGTCTCTGGCTCCATTCCACCCTCTTTTGGTCAACTTTCCCATCTTCAGCTACTTGACCTCTCCTCAAACTCTCTCACTGGACCCATACCTGCTGAACTTGGAAGCCTCTCTTTACTTCAATTCCTTTTCTTGAACTCCAATAGACTGACAGGAAGCATTCCTCAACATCTTTCTAATCTTACTTTACTTGAAGTTCTCTGCCTCCAAGACAATCTTCTCAACGGCTCAATCCCATCACAGTTAGGCTCTTTGACATCTCTGCAGCAGTTTCGGATAGGGGGCAATCCATATCTCACTGGACAAATCCCTTCACAGTTAGGCCTACTTACCAACCTCACCACTTTTGGTGCAGCTGCCACGGGACTTTCCGGTGCCATTCCATCTACATTTGGCAACTTGATCAATCTACAGACTCTAGCACTTTATGATACTGAAATTTCTGGTTCAATGCCACCAGAACTTGGGTTGTGTTCTGAGCTGAGAAATCTGTATCTGCACATGAATAAGCTCACCGGCTCTATCCCTCCACAATTGAGCAAGTTGCAAAAACTTACTAGCTTGCTACTTTGGGGCAATGCCTTAACTGGTCCAATCCCAGCAGAGCTTTCCAACTGTTCATCACTTGTTATATTTGATGTCTCTTCTAATGACCTCTCTGGTGAAATACCGGGGGACTTTGGGAAGCTCGTGGTTCTGGAGCAGCTTCATCTATCAGATAATTCACTCACAGGTAAAATACCATGGCAGTTGAGCAACTGTACCAGCCTTTCCACTGTTCAGCTGGACAAGAATCAGTTATCAGGTACTATTCCCTGGGAGTTAGGCAAATTAACGGTTCTACAGAGCTTTTTCTTATGGGGTAATCTAGTGTCTGGAACTATACCATCATCTTTTGGAAACTGCTCAGAACTCTATGCACTTGATCTTTCAAGGAATAACTTAACAGGTTCTTTACCAGAAGAGATTTTCGGCTTGAAGAAGCTGAGTAAGCTTCTGCTTCTGGGAAATTCATTAACAGGAAGATTGCCACCAAGTGTTGCAAATTGCCAGTCTTTGGTGAGGTTGAGGGTTGGAGAGAACCAGCTTTCAGGCCAGATTCCTAAAGAGATAGGTCAATTGCAGAATTTGGTGTTTCTTGACCTGTACATGAATCATTTCTCTGGAAGCATACCAGTGGAGGTTGCTAATATTACAGTTCTTGAGCTGTTAGATGTGCACAACAACTACCTCACTGGGGAAATTCCATCTGTGATTGGGGAGCTTGAAAATTTGGAGCAGCTTGATCTCAGTAGAAACAGTTTGACGGGAAAAATTCCTTGGAGCTTCGGAAACTTCAGCTATTTAAACAAGCTCATCCTCAATAATAACTTACTGACAGGATCAATCCCAAAATCCATTAGAAATTTGCAGAAGTTAACTCTTCTGGATTTGAGTTACAACAGCCTCTCTGGTGGCATACCCCCTGAGATTGGTCATGTTACAAGCTTAACCATCAGTTTGGACTTGAGCTCCAATTCATTTACAGGAGAAATCCCAGAATCAGTGTCTGCTTTGACACAGTTACAATCACTTGATCTTTCTCATAACATGCTTTATGGAGAAATCAAGGTTCTGGGGTCTCTGACTAGCCTCACCTCTCTCAATATCTCCTACAACAACTTCTCAGGTCCTATACCAGTAACTCCATTCTTCAGAACTCTATCCTTCAATTCATATATTCAGAACCCTGAGCTTTGTCAGTCCATTGATGGGGCTACCTGTTCTTCTAGTCTGATTCGAAAAAATGGTCTACAATCTGCAAAAACCATTGCTATGATCACAGTCATTCTAGCCTCTGTTACTATAATTCTAATTGCATCCTGGATTCTAGTGACTCGTAATCATGTATACAAGGTTGAAAAAACATTGGGAGCATCAACTTCCGCATCAGGAGCTGAGGATTTCTCTTATCCTTGGACTTTCATCCCATTTCAGAAAGTAAACTTCAGCATCGATAATATCTTGGATTGCTTGAAGGATGAAAATGTGATTGGAAAGGGCTGCTCAGGTGTTGTGTACAAGGCAGAGATGCCAAATGGGGAGTTGATTGCCGTAAAGAAGCTTTGGAAAGCAAGCAAAGCAGATGAAATACTGGATTCTTTTGCTGCAGAGATACAGATTCTTGGATACATTCGGCATAGGAACATAGTGAGGCTCATAGGTTATTGTTCTAACAGGAGTGTTAATCTTCTTCTTTATAAGTACATCCCAAATGGAAATCTGCGACAACTTTTACAAGGGAACAGGAACTTAGACTGGGAAACAAGATACAAGATTGCAGTTGGATCAGCTCAAGGTTTAGCTTACCTTCATCATGATTGCGTCCCTACAATTCTCCATAGAGATGTCAAGTGCAATAACATACTTCTAGACTCCAAATTTGAGGCATATCTGGCAGATTTTGGTCTTGCAAAGCTAATGCATTCGCCAAATTATCATCATGCAATGTCCAGAGTTGCCGGTTCCTACGGTTATATTGCCCCAGGCAAGTCCGCTTAGCTTTCTTTACTTTTTTTGAACCTTTCTTACATCCTTTACATAATTGACAAAATCAATGCCCTTAATTTGTTATTTAGTGCTATTGGTTTAATGTACAAACAATGTGCATACATTGAGGAGATCCATAGTACAAACAATGTGCACACATTCAATTCAAGCCCAGGAATTAGTGGAGATCCATATTTGGTCATTCAGTACTATTGGTTTAAAACTAACCATGTTTTATCGCTAACGCAGAATATGGCTACTCCATGAACATAACAGAGAAGAGTGATGTCTATAGTTATGGGGTGGTTTTGCTAGAGATACTAAGTGGTCGCAGTGCTGTTGAATCTCATGTTGGAGATGGCCAACACATAGTGGAATGGGTGAAGAGGAAGATGGGAAGCTTTGAACCGGCTGTATCAATACTAGACACAAAGCTGCAAGGTCTACCAGATCAAATGGTGCAAGAGATGCTTCAAACACTTGGAATTGCTATGTTTTGTGTGAACTCTTCCCCATCGGAGCGCCCCACAATGAAAGAAGTGGTTGCACTACTAATGGAAGTGAAGAGCCAACCTGAGGAGATGGGCAAGACCTCTCAACCTCTAATAAAACAGTCCTTAAATCAAAGTTGATTCCACCCCTTTATTTTTTCTTTATTTCTTTTACTTCTAAACTCCAATGGTTAGTGATTGATTTTCATCTCTTCCAAGATGAAAACAAGGATGCTGCTAACGTGGAAATTTGAGAGTAGGGAGCTAGAGAGGAACTAATGTTTCGCTGAAACGGCTACTGTTGTACAGTTTTAGAAATACAGATGTCAGTTATCCACATCATGTGATTGTGAAGCAGTAATATTTGTGTTTCGACACCATTTACTACTGAATAATTATGATTTACATGCCATCTTTTCAAGTTTCTTATCCATGTTATTATGATTTGCTGAAGCCTGTATAGTTGGCTGCGTGGACTTCACATGGTACAGAAAATTTGTCACTTATGCTTGTTGAATGGTACCAGTTTATCTGCTTGAAATTCTGCTGATATTTTCTTCCATAAATTGGTTTAAGGTAGGAACCAAAAGTAATACATAAATTTGAGTAAAACACCCTTTCCAAATTTTGTAACTCACTTTAATGTTTTTCGTTGCAGAACGACAGTAAAATATAACTAAAATGAATGAATTTTTTACAAAGTTGAGAATTATAGGAGAAAGTTATAGAGTTATAAAGCTTCCAATCTTAAGAAAGTACAAGGTTTTTACTTTTATTTAAGTGGCGAATAGCCTCGTTTCCATTAGGCACTGTTTCAAGTTCTTGTAAACAAAGAAATCAAGCACTTGGAACTTAACCGAATTTATCTGCCTCCACTATGTGCATGGTGCATGTCAGTTCCAACGTTCCAACACCAAAAAATTAAATACACACCCATTTATTTATTTTAAAAAAATATTTTAGATCAGATTCTGATTCTATGTAAATAATTTCTTTGGCGACATTAGTTTTCACATCAACAAAAGGGTACAAGAGACGAGAGAGAGCCGAAAGGTGTGAGGTGACCTGATAGGAAAACTCGGAACCTTATGGCCCATTAGCCTGGAAGTTTCCTTGAACAATAATAGTGGCTATAGACAAAGCGCATGCTTTTCTGCAGAGAAAATTAATGCTTCAATCATGAAAGAACTGATTTTTTAAAGTTTACACATCATGCCATCGCATTTGTTGAATTTCATTCAATTATTGCTCAGTGTTGAAAGAAGTACTTCTTGTTTAAATTAAATTTAGAGAAAGCTGAGATCAGACAGTTCATATATAAAAAAATGTAAGATTTAATGTTAGTAACCGATCCAAGATGACCCAAATGACAAGTTTATAGTGATTTATTTTCTTTAATGAAGTACTTTTCCAATGGTGAACAAGTGATAGCTGTAAAGATTTCGATGCTCATATTAGAAGTGATTTTAACAAAAGAACATTATCATGAATGTAAGTGGAGTCTTGATATTTATCATGGACGAGACCCAAAGGCCTTCAATGGCTTGAGACATCTTGGAGTTGGAATGGTTATCATATCATCAAGTAGGGAGTAGAATAATAGAAGCCTTATTTTTTACTTTGGAGAATCATACTTTTAGGATTAGGCCTTACTCTGAAACAGTAACATATTTTGTTTATCATAAATTCTAACCAGAACTTGTTCATTAATTTTTCAGTTAATATTTGTAGAACATGCATGCACCATTGAATTTTAAGAATGTCACAGGCTTACATTACAGAGGCAGGAGCCATATGGGGAGGCTTAGGTGTGGGGGCCAAGATAGCAGCGTGTAAGGAGACAAAAGGAAACAAAGTCTTGCTTCCCCTCCTTCTTCCATATGTTATCAGACACTACATTGCGCGTTGATTTGTCAGACAATGTTCGTCAAAAGGCAGAATCATCATGCTCATTAGTTTCCTCTGCGAATCTCCCTTCTTAATTCTTATATTTTATTCATCCCCTCCAAGGACTTCCATCATTTTTGTAGGATAGCAAATTTTGTCAACAGTAAAAAGGTGTTATTTTAGATTTTTTTTTTCTGTTTTACACTACAACACTGTTATTTCAAATTGTGTCTCAGCTGGTTTATTTGGATTGTTTTGTATGACTGTTTTTGGGTTGAGTATTCATTGTATTCGTCATCAGTAATGTAACCTTTGTGTTTAAAAAGAAGTAATATGGTCCTGAATTTGGCCCATGACTGTTGGAAATTAATCATATTCCTTCTAAAATGTTTTCATCATGACTTGGGACTATCTGTCAATTTTCTTGTAAGGATAATTTTCCCATGCTAATCTTAAACTTATCAAGAAGTTGGCATGTCTTGAGTCTTCAACATTTGTTCCTTCATGCTTAGACCATACAGTAACTGTATTTAAAAAATACTGACTTAAGAAATGGATTCTTGACACAAGGGATTACATTCCATTTTTTATACCTTCATTCTCTATCAGTGGAACTGCGATGATGACAGAAATCTCGTCTTGATTTTCTGATTCGACAATCCTTTCCGTAATATTTCCTCCTAAGTTGTAGTTTAAAAGAAATATCTATAGTTCTATTACAATATTTTAACCTTCTCATTTCAGATTAGCATCACGTGGTCACTACCGAATTCATTATCTTTTGAATGACACAAGTATACCCGTTCTTATATTTTCCATTTTCTGCTACTATATATATATATATATATATATATATATATATATATGA
>Ga0123341_1007317_pt1 | contig 10051 bp, 3 predicted proteins | sample Turbeapinknodule_FD_89959 | JGI IMG/M metagenome (GOLD analysis project Ga0123341, IMG submission 89959) | Root nodule microbial communities of legume samples collected from Mexico - Turtle bean Mexico pink nodule | ecosystem: Host-associated > Plants > Roots > Nodule | place: Mexico: Nepantla...
AATAATTAATTATTGAGAAACAATTTACAAAGTTGTCTCTTTTTCTCTTTTTCTCCTTTTCTCTATTATCTCAATTTCTGAAATTGTCTTTTCATTTTCTCCTTTCATCTACATTTTTCGGTATTCATCAATGAAGAACTAATTTTGGAGGACCAATTCATAAAATCAAAATCAAATAAAACCAAATTGAATTTTCCATTAAGACTCTGAGTTTGCTTTTGTCTTTTCTAAATTCATTATCACCTTATTTAAATTTTTTTTTTCTTTGTGTTAAACATTTTCATTTATTTTGAACAATCTTATTAATTTTATTTTCACAAATTAAATCAAATACACCCAACTTTTTTTTTAAATAAAGTTGTATGTTAACTACAAAAACTTTTATATTTAAAAATTATTTTATTTTATTTTTTAGAAGTTATATAATAAGAACACGATTTCTGAAACTCTATCTTGATCCCTCCTATAATGACATGTCTCTTCCCAAACTTGGACACAAAAGTGAACAACACTAGTAATCACCTTCAGCACCCAAATCCTCCAATAACCATTATTCCAAGTCTCAAGTTCGTCTTCATCTTCTTGTGTTTGTGTTTCTATTTGTACTTATGTGGACCACACACAAAGCTCCTTGCAAACTCAATCTTACTTAGCGCAACTGTCACATTTTCTTTGTTATTAATATACACATCAAACTTCACACCATGATGCTCACACTTGAATCCAAAACCACAAAAAACTTTATAGTTTGGGAAGTCTCAGTAGTAGCCAGTGCTACATCAACATCAAAATCCATTACAATTGCTCTTTCTAGATGCATTGTAGGCTTAGCTTCTATCCACGTAACATCTTAGTAATCCCAACTAATTTCAATCTTTTCTTCCCTCCGAAATGTTTTCGTATAGACCACATACACATTGATGAAAAAAAAAAGTTACACTCTCAATACACACTCCTAAAAAGTAAAATAAAACAAATTTAAAAATTAACCTAAGACTTTTTTTCAAAATAAAATATAAAAATCATGTTTCAAAATCCTCGTATTTTGAAAAACACGATTCATTTTTTTTTAAATTGTATTTCTGAAATGGAACTCAGCTAATTTGCAATTTCTTACAAATTTTTTTAATTTTGCTAAATTTGAAAATGTTCTCGTTTATTTATTGGGACTCAAAGAACGATTGTATGATGCACCTGTCGGTCGGTCCGTTTAACCTTCAATCTTTCTTTCTTCAAACTCTTCATTTTTTTTTCGCCTTGCTTATCGATCTTTTTGGAATACAACAAAGGACTCGTTGTTGTTAGAGCAATGTAGATAATGACGTAATTGATTTTTAGAATCTGCACTATTTATATTATCTTAATAAATTTTGTTAATGAACTATATTAGGAGATTGGACCGCGCTTATTAATGTTGTGCTAAATAACCTTTAATTACAAATTAATTTCGTTAACTTGGCCAATTCATGATTCATCGTCATCACACGATATCTTCGACTATGATTAACGTAAGTAGACGATTATGTGACCTGCAGTGTGAATCGAGATGACCGTCCGAACCAAATGATCGAGCGAACGTACCAGTACAAAAAGATTTCGTGTTGGCTTAGACTCTCCACCTCGCTCCTTAACTTGGAAAAGTTGTGTTGGTGGGAATGGCGAAGCCCTACTCCTGAGGAGTAGACCTCTGCACAGCGAATCCTCGCTGTCAACCAAAAGCGGGACCCACCTCAGCTTCACTCATGGCTCACGGCACGACTTATCATATTCCCTTAAACGGAAATAATCCCAAAATTAAAACCTCACAAATACTTCACACACAACACAACAAAAACAGCACCAACGATAACTCCTGGAACAATCCATGCAACAAAAACGGAAAAGGATCAATTAGTGTTCAGTTCCCCACGCGCTTGCTTTCCCTCGCCGTGCTTCGTTTGGGCGCGTGCCATGAGGTGAGGACCCAGGAGGAGGAGGAGCATGGGCGCGTCGCTGTCGAGCGTCGGCGCGAACGGTTCGATAATCGGTCCGGGCCTCGGCGACATTCCGGAGTGCTGCGTGGCGTGCGTGTTCCTCTACCTCACGCCGCCGGAGATTTGTAACCTCGCTCGCCTCAACCGCGCGTTCCGCGGCGCCGCCTCCTCGGACTCAGTCTGGGAGGCCAAGCTGCCGCGCAACTACCAGGACCTGCTGGATCTGGTCCCGCCAGAGCGCCACGGGAATCTCTCGAAGAAGGACATTTTCGCGCTCCTCTCACGACCCCTGCCGTTCGACCACGGCCAAAAGGTGGGTGGTGCTCTCCAGGTCAGTTTTTTTGGTTATTTAGGGGTTTCTAGAACTTAGGTTTTTTGTTGATGGTTTAGGTTTTTGCAGGAAGTGTGGCTGGACAGGGTCACTGGAAGGGTTTGCGTGTCGATTTCGGCGAGGGCGATGGCGATTACTGGAATTGAGGACCGGAGATACTGGAATTGGATTCCTACTGAAGAATCTAGGTTAGATTTACTTGTCTTTAAAGCTGTATCACGAGAAAGAAGGATACACTGATGATAATGTGTTTCTTGTTTGATTCAAAAGAAAATGGAAAGAAAAGAGGAACGTTGACTTTAGAAACAAAATATTATGTGACTAAATTGACTATGTTCTGATATTGTAAAGCGATTTTACATAATTATCTAATCACAAATCACTTGTACAATTCATTGTCTTGTACAATGAACATATTTTGTATATAATCGATGTCTGTTTGTCTTGGCTTATTTTGTTTTTACTCTACCAAACATAAATTAGTTTTTTCCCGTTGCTTGGATATTTAAATCCTCTGATTTATCCCTCATTTTCACTCATTTTTTTAAAGCCCCAAACATTTGAGAAGTTCTAATTTTATCTTCCAACCATTTTCCTCCTTTTTCTTACTTGTCCTTGTAAAGCTTGATTTTTATAAAGAGCAGAGAGAGAACCAGGAATCAAATTAAGAAGAACTAAAACAGGTCCATTGGTTCGTTACAAACAAGGTATTTTAGACAGAGGAGGAAGTAACTACCCTTTACTGCTTTTTCTTTACTGAATGTGATGGATCTCCTGACACAACATATTCAGTTATTACATGATAGTTGTGAGTATATTGCACTCGTATACTCCTCCATAACCTGGAAATACTGAAGAAATTATGTATTTTCTGATATTTCAAGTTAAAATGTTTGTGCACGTACTCACTCCCGTGGTTTCTTCAATTAAGCAGTGTAATGTAGTAAAACATAATTGGTTGCACTGTTGCAGCCGTTTATTCACTTGGGTTAAACTTATTGTGGATTGTAAGGGCATGACATGATTCATTTTGGTGTTTATTTGACATCTTCTCTTGGACAATGACTGTAGTTATTGAAATTGTCTAATTCTTTGTATATTTATGTGGGGCTTCAATCATGGATTTATAATAAATGGTAGATGTTTTGTTTGTATAACTTGAACAGACTCTGAGATAAAAAGATAATATGTCATGATATGGGGTTTTGGCCTTGGAGATAGATAAGTGTAGGGAATTTATAGCTGTCGGGTACATACAAAAGAAATAGTAACAAAAATAACATCACCTTTTAACCGTTGCAAACTGGCAAAAACTGTTTTCCTTGAAATAATTCATTGTCCGTTCTTGACACAACTTCACAATCCATCTCTTCAGCTACCTGATTGACTAATAGAAGGATATGAGCTTTTGATTTCCATATACCTTTAATAAGTACTGTTGAATTAGGTAAACATAAATCATAAGATGTTGAATCTTTCTTGGCATTTTCTCCATATGAACTGACTATACTTTTATCTTATTATCTAAGCATTGATTGGGAATCCTAGATCATTGTCATTGATTCAAAGAATTCAACTATAACAATCAGAGATACTGATTGTTGCTTATGTTAATACTGAACTTGAAGTTTGTTTCTTATATTAAAGTTACTTTTATTTCATCTTGAGCTTAACTGCTTCTAGTATACAGTTCATGTTATTCTGAAAAAAGGACTTGTCTTGTATTAATTTCTAGTTGTGCTTTTAAGTTGGAGAGATGCAATGATGATTCATGGGTGGCATGGCATCTTGTATTCCTTGAAGCATGTCTTCTTCAAATATTGTATAATTCTTATTTTTCACTGAAAAATTTAAATCTGGCCCCTTGGCCATTTCAATCAAGCTTTGCGCTGATCATATTTTGTAATATACTGATTTTGTCGGAGTTTTCCTGGACGAGCTTTGTCTGTATGATGAATGAAATCAGGATGTATTCTTTGGCAAAATCCCTTCCTGATTTGACCCTGAAGAGTGCCCCTCTTAGTATAGAGTATAGCGAGGCTGTGCCTGGTACTATCATTCTCTTCTCTAGAACGGATGAAAATTGTATTTCTTATTCACCCTTGTTTCGAAGTTTAGCACATAGTGTGATTGATACTTGGACAGTCTGACTTATAAAGCTTTCTATTTGTGAAATATTCCATAATCTTGGTTTAAGATCCAAATGCACAGATTTGCATGTTAGTTTCATTGTTCTTGCATTGTATCTTGATAAATTTATCTTGTTCATTTTTTACTTGAGGAAATAGAGGAGAGAATGTTTCTGTGATGACTAATGCTAATTCATGAAGTTCAAGATTGTTTGTTAATTGTGTGTGGGTCATTGTACTGTTTACTTCCTGGGCTTTTTTTAAAATCTTCAATGCCCCATTTAAGAGATACAAAATCTTGTTGACAATGGTGGTGTTAAATTGCGGGCGATGCTTGGTTTATTTTTTTTTATTTTAAACAATTACCAAAATGACTTTGAACAATTCATGGAACTGTTTAAAGGAATCAAGCTGATCTTCATCTCAGAGCTAAACCAAATGACATAGTTCTTTGATATGGGTTCTCTTAGTTAGCCTGTATCTACAGTTAAGCTCATTTCAATTGTATGAACAACTTGACAACAGTATTACATTGTTCTCTCGCAAATAAATTATGTAGCCAAGTGTTTACATTCTATATACAAAAGCTGCGTCAATATTTGAAAGAAAACATTTCACAACGTTTTATATTCATAATTCATTAAATGTAAAAAAATAAAATTGAACAGTACAACATATATGCAAGCCTTAATCTGGATGAGGGAAATATTCAAATATTTGTGACTTGGAATGATGTTTTTTTAGTATTGATTGCAATTTGGTTCCGAATAGATTCATTGACATCAAATGTGCAACCTTGAACACGACTGATTCTTGAAATGCTCAACCTGATTGAACCTACTCCTTCTATTAAAGATATAGTGGAGGTTGGTTTGTGCATAACATACGAACATTTTAATTCTCCTTGTCACACTTAGTTACGTCAACTTACTACTCATTCTGTTTGCATTCCTTTTTGCAAATGGTAGCTCTTGCAAATCTCGATGTAAAAGTTGTTTTGTTCTCCATTTGTTCTTGTAATCTGTCAGCATTCTGTTACACCCTAGATGATTTTCAGGTTTCACACGGTGGCTTATTTGCAGCAAATATGGTGGTTTGAAGTGGATGGAGAGGTGACGTTTCCATTTCCCGCTGATATTTATACTCTCTCCTTTAGGCTTCACCTTGGACGGTTTTCCAAAAGACTTGGACGGCGTGTTTGTAATTATGAACACACCCATGGTTGGGATATAAAACCTGTGAAATTTGAGTTGTCTACTTCAGATGGTCAGCAAGCATCATCTGAATGCTGTTTGGATGAAAGTGTGATTGATGATACATATGGAAATCATAAGCGAGGATACTGGATAGATTATAAGGTGGGTGAGTTTATTGTCAGTGGATCAGAGCCCACAACTCATGTTAGATTTTCCATGAAACAGATTGATTGTACACATTCCAAAGGTGGCCTTTGTGTAGATTCTGTATTTATTATACCAAGTGATTTGAGAGAGCGCAAGAGAAAGTGCATTTGAAATATAGGAAGCTTGTTTCTTTCAGTGATGTCAAACACCCAGAATACACTATTGGGATCTATCACAGCTCATACTTAACCAACAAAAGTTTACAATTTGGAGAAAGTATTTTTTCTGGTTTTTTATTATCTTTTTTGGCCAGTGGGTGTGTATATCCTTTGTATCTGTGTAATAATAATTTCTATTCAATGTATTTTAGTTGTTTCCACTTTAGGTTGATAATTTATTTATCTGGAGCAAAAAAGTTTAAACTATTGCTGTTCTTTATACCTTCTGAATCTTTATTTGCAAAGGTAGGACAATGTTAAGGCATTGATTGCTGCACTGCATAAGATAGTATAGTAAATATGAATAAATGCAAGGCCGGATAAGATATGGTGATAATTTCATATGCAAACTACTCTTTGGTGTAAAAATTTGAATTTAGCTGAAAGAAACAAGTATATATTAGAAGTTTATTCCACAGGTACCTAGTTTTGTGATATTAAAATTTTTACTTCTAACATTTTGAAGTACTCTAGTTAATGATTAGTTACCTAATTTTCTTATACATAGTAAGCATGTTATATTATTTGAAAACATTTCTCTCTCTCTCTCTCTCTCTCCACTTTCTTTTTTTCTTTTAGTATTAATTGTAATGAATTTGAGAGTAGTAATTAGTAACTTTGTATTTAGATGCAGAGCATGAACTTGACTTTGCAACTTCAATTGTGGTTGATGTGTTGAAACTAAGAAAGGCACTGAGATTTGAAGCTCCACTTGCAGGGACCTACCAACACAAATAACATAAGTTGTAACTACATATATATACACACGTTTAAATATAAAGGTTCATGTTTAATTTCATTAAATTCAAACTTAACCCTAACATATTCAAGCTAAGGACATTTTTGTGAATGAATAACTTAAAAGATTATTTTTTATTTATTTCTCAATCGCATCCTTCCAATCTATATCACTTTCCACTTCACTCACTTTTTTTTTATATCTAAATAATTTCACTTTTCACTCCTTTTCCATTTCTTTTCTTTTCTTCTACTTTTACCCTCATCCAAAAAAAGTGAGTTATACAAATAATTTACATAACACAATTTGTAAAATAAAAGGAAATTGAGTTATTTTAAAATGGATTTTGAGGGTATTTTTAAAAAAAGGTATAGAAAGATGATTTATGGATTTAATTGATATATTCTTGCTTTTGATTGATTATTTAAAAATACAAGAATGAGCTATCACCAAATGCGTATATAATGTTGATGGGAGAGTTAACACGTGGTTTCAACTTTAACTTTTTTTTCAAAAATGCAACTGTATAAAAAACTTATAATTTAGTATTCACTGTAATTTAATTTAGATTATTAAAAAATGTACTATTCTATTATAAAAAAGTCACGCAGTCAGTGAACAAAAAATTATTACTCACATTTACATTTATTATGTGCATCTAGTTAATATTTTAACAAATTTTCTCCCCCACATAGTAGTTTGAATTCAAAACTCCTTACTTACATGCTTAAACACAATCACATATTGATATGACAATTTATTCAACAAAAAAAGTCTATCATAGCTTGCTTATGATGTAGGTTAGGCCATAAAATTATTGTCAGGATCTCCTTATTCATCTTTTACCTTTTTACTTAAAATAATTTATATTGTTTTAAAAAGATAAAATTATTGTTATTTTTTATGGCACATAAGATTAATGACATTTTATAAAGAAGTGAAATCCAAACTTGTTAGACCATCTCTATTCCTAACTTTTTAAAAGGTTCTTACTTTTAAGAGTCACTTGAAAACCTAATTTAGATGGAAGGAATGCTTCAACAAGTATTGGTGTTTGTTGGATTTTTGAAGGCAACAATCAATTATATGTTGATTTTTTTTGGGATTTTTACTAGACCCACATACACAATTTTTGCTGAGTTTGAAGTTGGAATAGAGGAGTTGTTATTCAAGATTTGAATGAAATGTATATAAGTAAGAGGTATGAGAGGAAGTGTTAAAAAAGTTGGTGAAACTCTTAACCCTTTGAAGGAGGTTAGGGAAGTCCTCACACTAACCCATCTCATCATTGCAAGAAGAGACTTGAGACCACATTCCATGGTGTCAATCCGTTTACTTTTTCAGTCAATATGGAGATGCTTTTTTTGACCCAAACTTGAAACTTTTCCTTATCCAAACACTTGGCACAGCTGGTAAAGTGGTCACTCCCAAAATAGTCTCTTAGCCCAAGAATCTTTGACCAAAATGGTAAAGACTTAGACTCTTCAATGTTGCAACTTAGCTGAACCTAAACCACATTCTATGGCTACAATGATAAGATTGTGCTCAAGCAGTCCTAGCTAGAAAGACACACAATGCAACACCAAATGTCAGAAAACTTGGCCCAAGACTTCATCTATGGAATCGACCTACAATACTAACTTTGGATTACTCACCAACCCTAAAAATGTATAGCCTTTAACGACCCATTCTCACTCTTCTTACACAATGCAACTTTTTATTCAAACTACCCAATTTATTCAACCCAAAACCACAATTAGACCTCTTTTGAGTTATAGGGTAAATGTTTTTTCTTATAAAATTAAGATAGGTATGTAACTTTATTTAGTGATTAGTAATTCTATTTGAAACAAACATTAGAAACTTTTACATTTATACCAATATTTAATGTCAAAATTAGAAAATATGTGTTCAAAACTTAATCCAAACACACAGCAAATAAATCCTTGTATAAGAAGTGATTAATCATTGGCTATTATTGACTAAACATACTTTTTCCAATAAATTATCACAATATTGTCGCATCACATTATCTCTTTTATTATCTTTCTAATGAGTGCAAATAGAATAATACAAGAGCCTTAAAAGGTCATAATATTGTTTACCTAAATTTAACAACTTTATATTGTTTTATACGTATAATTACAATTTCAATCATTGATTAATGACTCTAAATACAATTTATCTTTCCTTTCATGTCTAATAATAACTATAAATACACTAAAAATAGTATTTTTTAGCAGTAGAAAATGAATTTAACCTAAATATATAAAATTCAAATAAAAACTGTATTAATTTACCTATGGATTATTCTGAGTTTGACAGACCTAACAGTATATCACATTATAAGTCCAACAAATCTTATTAAAATAAATTTAAATATCATATTAAAAAAACGAAATTTAAGTGAATCTTCCAAAATTAATTTATATAACTAAATTGATATGATATAAATTGGATGTTAAATGAGTTTAAGGTTGACTAAAACACTGAATTGAGTGAAAGACTATTAGAGAAGCTAAAGAAAAAAGTAGTTAACATATATAAGAGATATTTGTGGAGTAGGTAGGTAGTGTGGGTAGGAAGAGGAAGAAGAGAGCGCAGTGCATGCATGCATTCATTAATCTGAAACAAGTAAAGGAATGAGAACGTCACACACGCTTGAACTGGAAAACACTTTAACTATATCAACAACATTGCTGAAAAGGTAGGTCAATCACTATGCATCTACCAAAAAGCAACCTCCTATATTAATAATATAAAAACTTATCTTTATACTATTCTTTTATTGTATAAAAATCTAATACTTTTTTTGTATTCTTTGAAAATGGTGAGACATTAGAACAAAATTAACTATGTTGTTTGTGAGAGGCACTGATATTGGTGATATATTAATTGTCGTAAATAACATTTTTTACATTGTTTCTTCCACAACTGACGTAAAACCTTCTTTTATAACATAGTGTCTACCCATTTTTACCTTATTTTTTTTATTTGTGTGTGAAATTTTGTTCCCTTTTTGACATTTTCTCATGATGTCATTAATGTTTGTGCGTGTCCCTCGTCTGCATTATGCCATTGCAAGTTATTGCGTAGCCCAACGCTGCTGCCATGCTTCGTTGTGTGCTCATCACTCGCATTCACATCCTATTTAGTTGTTGCCATCTTCCATATTGCTAACTATAGAGAAATATCTCATCATTCTAGTTCTTCCATTTATGATATAGGTTAATAACATTAATTTGAACAACTATTTTTAAGCATTCATATTTTATTTTAACATAAATTATTTATTATTATTTTGTAAATTATTTTAGA
>Ga0123341_1007318_pt1 | contig 10050 bp, 4 predicted proteins | sample Turbeapinknodule_FD_89959 | JGI IMG/M metagenome (GOLD analysis project Ga0123341, IMG submission 89959) | Root nodule microbial communities of legume samples collected from Mexico - Turtle bean Mexico pink nodule | ecosystem: Host-associated > Plants > Roots > Nodule | place: Mexico: Nepantla...
CATAATATAAAATATAAAAATAAAAATAAAAAAAAACTATTTTTATCTTATATATATATTTAGTTGAAAATCAAATAAAATATTAATGAAAGTCTAAGTTTAAATTTTTTTATATTAAAGAAAAAATTACAAAATATCTTAAAGATAATGTGGGACTATAAAACTTATAAAAATTAAATTAGGACATCTTAAAATAGTGATGGATGTGATATTTTTTACAACATAGTATAGCAATATGATCTTAGTGTGGGTGGCATAGGATCAAAATCCTTACCCGGTGCGGTTCTTACAACTACGAAAACTAGTCAGCATCGCAGGTTTTGGAAGGTTTAAAGCCCTAATCTGGCCGTTAGTTACCAGCCATTTCACTGTACTCTGAAAACGGTCTCCAAGAAGAAACGAATCAGGTACGCACAAATTCAATCCTCATCTCATCAATTTCCAAACCTACGTGCTCCCTTTCCCCGTCAACCTATGACTTCGTTATCTTCACTCTTCGCTCTCTCACTCGCATTCTTTCGTTCTCCTTTCAATTTTGCCTTCTCTTTTCCTACTATCATTGCAACGAACCGCAATTTTGTTTCACCGCCATTGTTTCCCCCAATATCTATTTTGTTTTGTACATTTTAGTTACGATTAGTGGATTACGCGTTATTTACTAGGATTCTTGAGGCTTCCGGAGTTGTTGTAATTGTTTCACATTAGAATGCGAATGTCTCCTTTTGTTTCTTTTTCGCTGTTAACTTCACTAGTGTGCCTGTCAGGGGTAATTCATCCTAGTTTACTATTTGAATATTGAATTGTTCTTGAGTTTATGGTTGTTTGGTTTTTGATTTTTGCTTTTTTTTACATACTTTCTGTTTTTTTTGGGGTTCAGGTTGATCAAATACGCCTGTAGGGGTAGTGCAATGTGTTGAGTGTGGAGCCACAACGTTTCTATCAATGGCAGAATGTGTGGCTTCCGCATTCTGTGTTAAGCTGAATACTCAGAGAAGGCTAGTTACTGGGAGAGGCTTCTCGGGTCAGATTACAAATCTCAAGACTGTTCCAAGGTTTCACTCCTCTCAATCATACATTTTTTTAAAGAGTTTTCCTACTGTTTTTTTTTTCTCCTTACATGTGTTTTTAGGTCTTCTATTTCCTCCCTCCAGCACTTGAAGGAGGCACATTAATGAGAATTCTGAGAATTAGCTTGTCGTAAATCTTGGCTAGCATATTTTTAGACATTTAAAAGTGAATTCTTAAAGTTCGAATTCGCCTTCATAGTGTGGATAGAAAATTATAGTGCGTTTCATAGAAACCTGGATTTCATTTCGTTGCATGGTTTTTTGCCTATAGTAGATTCTAAATACATTCCACATTGATGATTCTGCTAATTCACCCTGTTTTTAGTTATATGTAATGTTGATTGGTGGGAAGGATCAGTTTCCCAATAATGCAATAAACAGTGATCCTTGTTGCTTTTCATGCCAGCTATTTTGAATTTGGCAGTCTGACCTTTTAATATTTCTCTTGTTCAGAAAGTGTTCCAGAAGTGTATTTAGGGTCACATATTTGAAATTCACTACACGTACTCGGGAGCTTCCATTAAAGTGCATTGGTTTAGGGGCTTTGGTTGACTTTGATGGTGCAACAACCTCTAAATTGGTTCCAGTTGTTGACCAGATGCTTTTGATGGGCAGTATATTTCTTACTTATATGGCTGGAGTAATTCCTGTTGAGAGATCTCATGCTAGTTATCGAAAGACTAATTCTGATAAAAATGTTTTTCCTGAAAGCTCAGACATTTCTGGTAGGTAAGGGTAAGCACACCAAGATGTCAAGGTTGAATTGTTTTTATCAGTTTAATTTGATGAATATTTTGTTTGGTGGGTTGAGAAAGACCTATAGTCTATTTCTAACTACAGGAGAGCTTTTGTGTCTTTTGCAGTTCAGCAAAGCAAAATTATGGACTTGAGTCAAAGTATGTACTAAATGTGGTGAGAGGAAAAATTTTGAATTCTCTAAATGCCTTGGAGGACAAGGCTTATTCTGGAGACATCATCCTTCAATCTGCCAAGAAACCCTTGAGTTTAAGTGCTGTTGCTAGGGGTCCAAAGTTAAGGTTGCTTTGGGCTGCTTTTCAGCAAGTTGAAGAAGAGGTAGGAATTGTCTTTATTTTCTTCAATATTGTCATATGCTATATTATGTTGTTTTGGTATAATATAGAATTTTGACAAATTGGAGTGAACATTGGATCTGTTCTAATTAATCTTTGAAATGTTTTTTCTAAACATGTCTTGGATACCATACCTTTTTATTGAGCTAGTGTTCAAACGTCTGAATAAGATTAATATATTGGGGAATATCTTTCTTCTATACGTATTTATTTGAATGAAATCTTAATGAATGCTATATAACTATTTTTACTAATATCCAAATAACTCGTTTAGTGATTCAGTTGCTTCGTTCTAATATATAGATGAATTCTCAATTTTTAACTTACCTACAAAACTTGACTACCATATGTTATCTCGAAATTAAAAATAATACTCCCAAAGTTTGATTCTCTATTGCTAATTTTCCCCCTTGTAATATTTTTATGAACAAAATTAAAATGCAGGCCTAAATGATTAAGTAGGTGTATGCTATTTTTTCAATTATTTTATTGCTATTATCAATTGTTTAAAATTGTTTTCCAGGTCAACAATATCATAAGCATTTCCAGAGCTGTTGGTATGGATGGTCTGTTTGGAAGGTTTTCAGAAATAATTCAGCGGTCCTGTCACCCTATCTGTGCTGCGTGGCTGGAAAAGGAATTTTTCCTTCTAAAGGGAAATGCTGACAAGGTATTTATTGAAAGTATAATATCACTCAATACTTAACTTTTGTCGTTACAGCTAGAAGTCTAGGTTGCATATATATGGGTACAGCTAAAACTCTAAAAGTACAATAAGGGTGCGAGTGGGAGGATATATTATATAGAAATATAAAACATAAGACAAGTAAGTAAGATAAATGCTATTTCAACAATGTTCTAATTTCAGGTTTTGGACAAAATTCCAAAAAATATCAGATAGTCCAATTCGGGTTTTCCAAAGTCAGGAGTTTACTTTAGATGGAGAAAAAGTGTAGAATTATAATCATTGATTAGAAAATTATTAATTGAGATTGCGGTATTATGCATGTGCATGTATATAGCAATTCTCAAGATAAAATATTGCATTGATTTTGCAATCAAGGACTATAACTCTACACATAAAGAACGCTTAGAATTGCTGAATTCAATGTAAGAATGGATATATGAAGAGGGCACAAGATTTGAAGGGGTGTAACAATTTGTTTCATTTAGGGAGTGTTTGACCCAACCGTTTTGAGGCTTGTACTTTCCTTGAAAGGAGAAGGTAGGTCAATTACAATTCTAGATAAGTTTTTTCTTACCCTTAATGAATACAAGAGCAAAAGGTACAACTTCTATTGAAGCTAACGGGAGGTGCTTCTCTTTTTATGCTTTGTTTGGATCAGGAATAAATCAAGGAAGAGAGAAATAAGTGGGACAGAAATGAAAAAAATAGAATAGAAATCATTGGGTTTGGGTGGACAGAAAAATGAAAGAAAGAAGTGGATAAATTGCTCTTGTTTGGATGAGTAGAAGAGAGTGGAAATAAATAACTAAATTATATGATATTTTTATACTAATTAAAGAAATAAATTTAATCCAAAAACTTCAAACTTTTAACTTTATTATTTTTTCCCTAACACGAATTATTTATTATTAAAAACTGTTATCCAATATAATTTATTAAGTTTTTAAATAACAAAACAAAAAAGTGAAAACTTGGGGCTTTTCTGCCCACTTTCTCTCCAACTTGGGGGTTGATTCTTTTTGGGTTCTCAGAGAAAGGCCTATCCTTCCTATTTCCTTCCATTAAACAGATAGTGAAACTATAGTTTGACATTGTTTTTAGGAACTTGCATCTATGATACTTGAAAAAGTGAAAGGAGATAACACTGTTGTTGAGAGCATTGCAAGGTCTGGCAAGAAAGATCTGTATTCAGAATTACTTTGGTATCTTACTTTTGATTCTCCCAGGTAAAAGCAACCTTATTATCTATTTTTTTTATTCATTGTTTATCTATTTCGTGTGCATTTTCTAAATTCAGGATCTACAAATCTGGCCTTGTATACTCAGGAAATCTGTTTTAGATCAATGATTAGTGTCCATATTGACATATTTTGTGTCCATGGCTTGCCATTTTCCTTTGAGGAGCACCCCCCCCTTATGCCATTTTTTCTTTTAATCCACTTTAAGTTTTGAAATTATATTGTTGTAGGGCAAACCCTCAAGTTGGTCCTCCTAAGTTATGTGTGCATGAGCTTATAAGTCTTTCGAAGATTTATAATCCAAGCTAGTCCCTCAATTTAAAACAACCAAGTTTGTCTTTAAGTGACTAACTTTGAGGAAAGACTAGTTTAGAACAAAAATCTTTGGCAGACTACTGTGCTGATGTGTAACTGTGATGGACGAATTTGAATATTCCTTTCTTAAAAGTAATCTTCTGATTTAAGAGACTCACCAGTCATCCATCTATTATCAGGGAGGATTGTTATTATGATTCGTGTATATTTGCTGTGCATGGGATTTCAATTTTAGAAGACTTAGTGGTAGCTCTAGCAGATGGGGTTGCAAGCATATATCTGGAGTTCAATTCGGTTGATAGTGATGTGTCAAGTAAAACCAATAGCTTGGATATGTCATTATGTGCTTTATCCACCAGAGAACTCCAAAAGCTACGTAACGAGGTACTTAATGTAGTTTTCAAATTTCAAGCGTGGGGGTCTCGTTTCTGTTTTTTGCCCATGGTCATTGGCTGCCCACAATGAGTTGTAAGAACTGAATGTGTAATACTTTTCTGAGAGAAGTTTCCACTATGGTTCCTCAGCTCCTCTGTAAAAAGTAATTATTCACTTAAAATAAAGTTCTCCATCTTTTGTTGAAGAATGTGTTTTGGAGTTATAGCAAAATTATTTTCAGAAAATCAACTGAACTGAAATTGTCACTGTTCTATTTTGATATTCCCACAACTTATGTTTTCCTGATATTATCCCTGTTTTATTTGATATTCCCATAACTTTGTTTTCCTGATATTTAGTAGTATAGGGAGAGAACAGGTAATATTGACAGTTTATATCTGCTCATTTAGTCATGGTTAACTTACATGTTTTTTTTTTTATTCTTATCCTACCAACCAAAATATACATCTTTAAAATCACGAATTTTGTAACCTGAAATTTATTACATGATATACGTGGTGTGTGAGATAGATAAGTAGATAATGACAAAGTTTATTAAAATAATTCTTTATCGACACAAAATATGTATTTCTTGCATTACTTTTAAAAATTAATGTCGGATAAAATGATACATTTTAACTAGCTTTTGGTGATTCATTTCTTACTAAACTCTTTTTTGGCACCCAAACCCAATAAAGTGGAGAGTCAAATGTATTGTGAGATTTACCTATTTCTGGCGGCATACATTTATTATTTATTTTAAATTTTGTATGAAATTTCACAGAGACTTTCGGTGATATTCTTGTTATCAGGTGGCTTTGAATCAGTGGTTATGCCACAACATGGACACAGTAGTGTCAATGTATGAGGATCGTTTCGACCTGTGTACTCTTGAGAGCAAACCCATTGATCTAACAGACAGTATTCAGATCGAAGAGCAAAATTGGTGGAAGAAGCTTACCCAGCAAAATTCAAAAACAACGTCACCTGAATTACATTGCATTGAGATTAGCCATTTCTCAATGCCTGTGAAGCGGACCAAGGAATTAAGAGCCCTAACAGGATGGTATATTTTCTCTTCACCCGTTATATTCATGCTTAATTAAATCTTGTCACTGCATTTCTCATTATGTTTGTTTAGACACTGTTAGAAAAATAGGTTTGACTTCATGAGGGGTGAATTGAAATTTAAAAACTTAACACTTTCTCAGAAAGAAAACTAAATTCAGATTTTCTTTGGATCAATTAACTCAGGAAAGTCTTGATCAAGATCTTTGAGATGTATTATCAATTTGTTTATATCCTAGATGTACAAACAATAAAATTCATATGCTCAAATGTGAAAGAGTTGGAGATCAAGAAGAAAAATGCAGAAGTTTATACAGGTTCACTTCCCAAAGAACCCTAATTAAGGCAGTCCACTAACTTCAAGTTTTTACAGACACTTCAAGTTTTTACAGACACTTCAAGTTTTTCAACACTTTACACTATTGAATCCTACAAGATCATACAACACTTGTGAAACCTTTCCACTGGCAAGTCTTGATAACCCTAATCAAAGAAAACAAATTTGGAACAAAATCACCTGGACAATGAAGTTTAAGAAAATTCCCTCTAGAAGCAATGCTTAGTGATTCACACCAAGAATGAGATGCAACACTTAAAACCTGATCTTTAGAAAGATTTTTCAAAATGAGAGCTCCAAGAAAGTTCTTCAATAATAAAGTCTTCAATTCAATTTGTAAAGAAGTTACTTGAAAAACTATTTTGAGTTTTCTATTTGAAGAGAAAAGAATTTTCAATCGGTTAAAACGAGTTTCAATCCATTGAATTCACTTGAATTGACTTCTTTAGTGATTATAATCGATTGATTCAAATTCTAATTGGTTGAAACAGTACGAATTTGGTTTTTAACAAAAATTCCAAGATTTTGACCAATTTAAAACATGTTTTAATAGATTGAAATGTTTAAACTTGTGTTTTTTTACTAAGCAGGGTATATTTCAATTAATTAAAATTTCTTGACTTTCATTTAAACCAAGTGAAATAATGTAAAAATTCTTGAAAACAATTTTAGCACATAATATATGAATGTCAAGCATCACATCACACCCTCCCTCAAACAAACCTTAAACCTAAGAATTATAATTCAACAAGACTCGAACAATAAAATCATCAAATCTGTATCAAGGTTGAAGCAAACTTCAATTCTTCATCTTCAAATGGTTGGAGACATCAAATCATACCTTCAAATCTATCAGACCCTGCTTGTCCAATTTTTTCAACTGAGTTCCACATTTTGTGTGTGCATAATGTAGTCGTTATTGCCAACTGTTATCTAAATTAGATTGTTTGGCACATGCTTTGCTAATATATTGTTGGGTTTAACTTGGAAAATAAGGTCCCTTTTCTACTGTTGGGTCCAAATTAGACTTCTAAATGCTTAGCAAATGATATATTTTAACAACTGTCAGCTGGAAGGAATGGTTTTGAATCGAATGAGTAATTGAAATTGTACAAGCACTGCATTGGTTAATGATTTATTAGTTGAACCAGTAGTAATTAAATTAATATTTTAAATAATAAAATAATATAAAATTCTAAGAAAATCTAGATACAAAAATTGTAAATTACTAAAAATAACTAAATTATGTTTTACAAGAGAAAAAAATAATAATAACTGGTAAAATAATTTATATCAATGCATAATTTTTAAATGCGTTTTTTTATCTTAAAATATTTTACATTAAATTAAAAAAATTAAATTATGATTTTTTTTAAAGGCCGGTGCAATGTGGTTTTCTGCACTGGTTTTGGTCTGGTTTGAAGCGATTTGCACTGGTCTTGGGAAGATTTGTTTCTTATTTTCGAATTAACTGACCGGTGACCAGATCAACTCCTGGTCTTATTTTCGAATTGGCTGGTCCTGTTTTCAAAACAGAGGTTGCCATATTTGCAAGGTTAAAATGAGACATCGTCGGCATGCAAGACAAACTGTTAACTGTCAAATTTGGATGGTAGTTGATTGTAGGAATTACATTGAAACGCAGTTGGCAGTGTCTAAATGTGACGAAGGTTAGAAACTAAGATGAGCATAATAGTGTTTGGATTAACTTAAATACTGCTTATAATTAAAATTGTATAGCAGTCGTAAACCATTACTTTGAGTGTATTGGCTATTTTCTGTTGTACTATTTCATTAATCCATGTTTTTTTAATTGAATTTTAGACTTTTTTTGGTTTTTATAATTTTTTTAAGGAAATTCAGGTTTAACCATCTGCTTCTATTTTCTTTTAATATTTTTTCTTACATATTTTCAAAACTTTTATATTGTTTTTGGCCCGTGGACCATATTATTAGTCTGTGGATCAAGTGTGTTGGATGCAATCCATGCAAAATATCGTCCTATTGGTTAGCAGGTTAGCCCCGTGTAGTTCAGTTAAAGGTGGACTAAAATGGATCAGAGTAGCTTATATATCTATCTTCCTGTTATAATTAAACAAGGCTCTTTTAATTTGAGCAATTCGGGTATATCTACTCTTAAATTTTAGCCTGTTAAGATCATGATACTTTACAAGAAATAAAGGTACACGCTCCCACCCTTTCTCACTTTAGAAACACTCGTTTTGGAGAAACTTTCATTCAGTAAGTATAATTGGTGTTAATTTTGATGTATTGTAGGCGATATTCCTTCAGCCTTTTCCTGGAGTTGTCTGACATCACCATGCCCATAATCAGAGCAGTTATTGATAAAGTGAGTGATGCTATCTCATTCTTTTTAGTTAGCTTGATTGGGAGATCTTTAGGACTCATTTATACAGGCATTAGGCAGTCTCTCAAATGGAAGTGAGATAACTGGTACACTTGTGTTGTGTTGTCTTGTAGTGCCATCAATTTTTCATCATTGTTTTATCTTTCTTTTTGCTTCATTCCACAGTGGCATTTACAACAGAATTGTGGTTTAGATTCCATCAAATGGAAAATATTTCATTATTTTCATTCATCTCCTTTTCGGTCGCCTCATGCATAGTTATTATTTATTTATATTCTATTTCTGGTTTTACATTTTCAATACAATGCAAGCAAAATAGGTTTTCTTATCTATATCTATACTTCTACACTAATACATGAAAGAGGATACTATTTTAATGTAAACATTTTTCTTGCTATTTTGCTCGTATTGTTGTAACTATTTTTATTTATTTATTTATTTTGGTAACTGTTTTTGTTTTCCTATTAGACACATTTATGTTCCATTAGTTTGAATAATGAAAATGTGATTTTTTTTTTAATTTATAGTTAAAATATGTATTTAATTTATATATTTCTATTTATTTAATTTAATTGTACTTTGAAACAGAAACTTGTGATCCGCTATAGGTATTTATTATTTATTTAACTGGCTTGATAATCATGAAAGCTTATTTATTTCGAGATAATGCCAAATTTGTTATTAAAGGTTCAAAGTTGGACGGAATATCAATATATGGAGGCTTTTTCTTCAATTTATTTTGCAATATCTGCAATTTTTAAACCAATTCAGCTTACTCAACAATCAAATAACATTGCAAATATCAAAAAGATCTAATTAATTGTTTTTAAAAATGGTTGATGAACCAATAAATTGCTTTTAACATAAATATAATATAATGTTTATTAGTTCATAAAATATTTAAAAAAGGCTTAAAACTTTTTGCTTTTTAAAGTTGCAAAAGGAATTGTACCTTTGCAAATTGTCTCCCAATTTACAAAATGTCAAGAATTTTATCTTGACTTGTTTAAACTATAACAAAAAGATAATTTTGTGCTGATATTTCTTTTAACCCACTATAATTAAGATAATTTTGTTGACAAATACTTTTTCAGATGTTCCAATTAAATTTAAATTTTCAACACCAAGCAATATCTCATGTATAAGATAAGATCACGACCAAACTTGTTAAACGTACACGTCTTAAATGTAACATAACATGATCAAACTCTGATGGGTGATTGATTCACTCTAGCAATAGTCCTTTTGTCAGTCCTATTTGGATTATATATTTTTTTTCATCGAAGAGCATAGAAGAGAAATAGATCCAGATGAAAGAGAAAATGTAGACAGATTTAGAAAACATTTTTTTCAGATTATGCAATCATTTTTTAAAATTTATTTTCAGATTTTATTTTTTGGAATTTATTTCTTGAACTATATTTTTATATTTCGAAATTGTTTTTCAGAATGAGATTTTGATTTTCCAATTCTATTCTGAAATTTTATTTATAAAATACAAAA
>Ga0123341_1007319_pt1 | contig 10050 bp, 7 predicted proteins | sample Turbeapinknodule_FD_89959 | JGI IMG/M metagenome (GOLD analysis project Ga0123341, IMG submission 89959) | Root nodule microbial communities of legume samples collected from Mexico - Turtle bean Mexico pink nodule | ecosystem: Host-associated > Plants > Roots > Nodule | place: Mexico: Nepantla...
AAAAATTATTGGTTTCTAAATTAATTTTTATTATTGATAAATAAATTCTAAATTGGTATTTAATTAACTACAAAGATTTTTGTTATTAAATTTAAAATTTAAATAATTGATAGCTAAAACTTTGGTAGTTAATTAGATACCAATTTAAAAACTATTTATCAATAATAAAATTAATTTCAAAATTAATAATTTTTTTACTTTCCACAATAATATTTAATTTAATCACTATAATAACTAATTATTTTTTATTTTTAAAATTAATTTTTATTTAATAATTTTATTGTATGCCGTGATTAAGAAGAAGTTATAATAACTTAAAAAGTCTATTGATTAGACTAATCAATGACTTGGTGCTAATAATGATAGTGATCAGAATATTGTAAGGATGGAAAATGAAATGGTGGAATTGGTACAAAGTTGTAGCAACACAAGCATCACACTCTTTTGATAGTACAATGATGTAGTAGATTATAGAGAAAAAGTACAGTGAGGAAGCATTATTAATTTAAGCAATTCCACAAATGTCAAACACTTAAACAGAAGTGAGTTTGTTGTGTTTGGTTCATTTTGGTTTGTGACAAAAAAAAAGCTTAGAAAGCAATGAAAGAAAGTAGTGAGTGTGGTAAGGTCAACAATGGGGATTGGAGTGAGAGTGAAGTCTTTTTCTGAGGAATTGAATGGCAATGGTGGATAAGGCCACCTTACAAGATTGACACATTCAAAAAGTAACCTTTTTTTCTTAGGTCTGTGAAGTGGGCAACGTGGCTCAAGGAAACCATTCCTAGAAAATTGCCCCTGCAATGCAATCACTTGACACATTAGGGAATGAATTGTACTACAAAAAAGTTAATAGATATCACTTTTTGGTGCCAATTTTCAGTGGCTTGTGACACCAAAAATAGTAATGTTGAATTGCACCTTTCAAGATCTATGGAGTTTATTTTGATTTTTTTTATAAAAAATTTTCATGTTATGTATTAGGATTTAGGGTTTAAGATTTATGTATTACTCTACTACTTGACATCTAAGTTAAGTTGACACTTCAAGTAACAAATAATAATAGTTATTTGTCATCACATGATCCTGGATTTTTTGGATTTACTAAAGGGATTAATCTTTTGGGTTAAGTTATCATTGCAGCATAAAGAAAGTGCAAAATCTTATCTAAATGCACATTACAAAAGGAATTTAGGATTTAAGATTTATGTATTACTTTGCTACTTGACATCTCAGATAGATTGACACCTCAAGTAAGAAATAATAATAGTTATTTGTCATCACATGACATTGGATTTTTTTGAATTTACTAAAAGAATTAATCTTTTGGATGAAGTTATCATTGCAACATAAAAGAAAGTGCAAAATCTTATCTAAATGCACATTACAAAAGGCCAAATTCATAACTCACATAATAGTGTTTGAAAAAGTTGTTTTGTGCTGGTTTTTTCTTGTATTGTTTTTCACTGTGAAGTAAATGAGATTAACAATTTTATTTTATTTTATTCTTCATTTATTGATGATGAGGAGTGAGATAGAAAGTATATATAATTTAAGCATATTGTGTTATTAGATTGATATTTGCACTAAGGCAAACAATCTTTTGGTAGTTGTTCCCTAAAGTTTGAACATGTGATCCATCAAAGCCCCACCACCTTTGAAGGCACCTACCCCACATATTTGTCCTTATAAAATTATCTCTTTCCCTCTCTATCTACCAATGTGAACTATAATGAACCAGATGCTAAAACAGTCACATTCATTTCTAGATGATTGCTATTGTCACTTTTAGTACCTCTCTCTCATTTTTTTTCTTCTTTTCAAATGAGTGTCCAATTGATCTCTTCCTAGGTCCAATTTTGAATTCTGCTTCTTGCACCCCATCATTACTAACTGCACCTCTCTATTAGTTGAAAAGACTGAAACACCCTCATTCATTGGACCACACTATCACTACCGTCTTCGCTGCTGCAAGAGAAGAACTCTGTAGAGGAAAAAGACAATTATGACCACTTTTACGCTGCTGAGGAGGAACAGGTAATTTGAAAGTCGCTTCTACAAAAGATAAAATATCATTTTGAAAATTATAGGGGTGTATTAAACATTAGGGAGGTCTAAAAAGAAAAAGACCCAAACTTTTAGAAAATATAATTCAGTAATGCAGGAGTTTGGACTGTGTTGGAATTGGGCTTGAACTGGTAGTTTGAAAATCCAAAAGGATTATGATGGTTTCTTCCTGCACTTCTATAATTTTTTGTGGCATCACATACAATACCAAAAATACTTTTTAAAATACTTTTTATTCTATTGATGTTTTTTATTTGAGAATGGATGATTAAGAAATACATTCCGAATTCTATAATGTATCTTTAAAAAAATATATTTTAATTTATAAAATCCAAAAAATATATTTTTATTAAATTATAAAATTAAGAATGTATTTTTTAAAGGATAATTTTTTTTCCCTGACCAAGTAGGTAGTGAGAAGCTATGGAGATGCATAAGAAATAAGGATTATTCATGCAGCTTGAGTTCATTAAGATTAAAAAAGGAGTGTGATTTAAATGATAATATATCCATATGCTTTTAAGGATTAAAATAATAATAAGATAATTAAGTTTTTAAGAACTAAAGTCACAATATTCAAGTTTATTTAAAAAAAAATAGATATTAATATGATAATAACTTATACTTTCAAAAACTAAAATTGTAGTTTACCCATGCTTATTAGGTGTAAAAGGTCAAAATAATAGTTATTATTATATTATATTTTTTTATTTCAATAATATCAATATAAATACATGATCATATGATGTAAAATACTGTTAATCAAATCAATAAATTATACTATTAATATCTAATTATTTAATTTAAAAAACATATTTAAATATAGATATGTTTAATTTTTTTTTACCAAATTTAGACAACCCAAAATTTATTCTTATAGGATAAATGTATTTTTTGAATCTGAACTCCCTAAAATTAAGTTCGTGTAAAAACCAGATCAGAGGGACAAATGAGGATAAATGAAGTTCGTTGATTAGGAGTTTTTTTGTTTGTTAAATTATTATATAACTTATTACTTTATAGAATTTAAACAAATCTTTATATCTTTAACCTTCATTAAATCATTCAAATTTATTTAAAAGTCTGAATAAACTTTAGGAACATATTAATGAACATAACAAAGAATGGATTCATATTTTATACGATTAAATATATACGTCATTAAACTTTATCTAAGTTTTATCATTTTTGGCAAACGTAATATAGAGTCTTATACTGATAGTGAAGGGTATTCTGATAATATTCTTAGATAAAGTCTATCCTCATCCTAAATTTTCAATAAAAGTAAAGGGTATTCTGATAATATTCTTCACAACTCAATTTTTTACCTTTTTTTATCATAAAATATATTTTATTTCACGATTCTTTTCTTTTTTTGCTGTCCTCTTTTCTTATATATTGTAGAAGATTTGTGACAATATATATATATATATATATATTTTGAAAAAACAGTTAAAAATATTTTGTTGTTCATTTTAATAATATTCCCAGTTCAAACTTCTTTTCTATAAGAAGAGAGTGTACTATAAAATGAGCACTGAAGTATTGACAGGAATAGTTGTCATTTTGTAATCACTACTTTGGATCCTTTCTCTGAGGAATTCTTGGAATTGGTTCTTAGCTAAAAAGTGTGTTATATATAAAACTAAGGAACTAATGAAATAAATTGATGATAAAAAAAAGTAATTAACTAACAAGCTATTTTATTTTTGGACTATAAAATATGCAAACAACTGTTTTTTTTTTTTCTTTCAGAAACATATAATCTAGAAGAAAGTTCTAAAGAAACAAATCTAGCTAATCTGAACACAAGCCTCTTCTATACATGCCTCTCTTCAAATGCAACAAAATCAGTGAGATTTGTCCAATAAAAGCTGATAATCATAATGTGAAGAAGTTCTGAGTAAGAAGTACATATACTATTCTTATTGATGAAGGTTACCTGGGTGCAATCTCTTTTTGCCACAAAGAGGAACCCCAAAGAGCTTCACAGAACTATTAGGCTCATCACTAGAACTTACCAAAGACTTCTCCATGATATGGCTCTTAGCTGGTCTGATAAAATTTGGAGCTTGAGGTGATGATTCCAATTCTACCAGCTTCAGAATAGCACTGCTGCTTCTTTGTTCATAGGAAGCAGGACTTATATGGTTTTGGATGAAGTATATGATGTCATTGTATAGATTCTTCATGTGAGTGAGTTCTGATAAGAGCATGAAGTTCTTTCTCCTCAGTCTTTGGTTGTCCTCAGAAAGAGCTGCTAAGATATCATTGCCTGGTGGAGATGGTAGTGGAGGAGTATCAATCCAACACAGATTCTCATCTGGCTGAAGAAGCTGTGATGGTTGGTCATGCATATGGTAATGTTGTTGATAGAGGTGAGGGGTTTTCCTCCTGTGGATTTCACATAGAAGGTGCTTAGATCCTTTTCTGAAGTATTCATTTGCAAACTCCCACCTATCAGCAGCTACCTTCTTGAAACCCTGCAAAATGAGAAAATATATGTGCAATTTCACAAACATAAGTCAATCATGAAACTTGTGTAGCTTGCTAGTTCAATAGTGAAGGAAAACTATGGAGACAAGACCATAGTACTTTTAAGATTTTACACTACAGAAGATTCCATTTCCCAAATCTTCTGAATTAGTAATATGATTAGGCTAACTTTGTCAAGAAAAGTAGATGGAGAAATCTAACTCAATAGGGGTGAAATATTGTCTTACAGGAAATCTTAATTTATCATAAGATTAGCACAAAAAGCAATGATGAAGGATATATAGAGAACAAAGAAGTTGTGCACATATACAAGACATTATTCTCACATAAGTATTTAGCTGCCTAACAAAGCTCGAGAAGTTGTTGTGCTTGAAATAGTTGGGAAGAAGATCTCTAGCAAACTCTGGGGGCCTCCTCACAACAAATGTGGTTTCATCATCACCCCAAGACACAATGTGGTCTGTGCAAGGGTCATCAACAAGTTGGTATGTTTTTGTCAGGAAGGGAGCAGGCACTGACTTCTGAGACTCCATGGTGAACACCATGCTATCTTCACACCTGTCTAGTGTGAAAGCCATCGCTGAACCAAAGAATGCTACTTCCAATACTATGCTTTGGAGCTCTCCTCTTCATTCACTTTTAGCACACCACCAAGTTTTTAAACAACCTCATTCACTCTCTCTCACATTATATTTTGAAAAATGATGCATGCATATACTTATGTGCTATGCTATTAGACCATAAAGAGAAATTAGCAGATATAGAAACAAATATAATAAACAATATGATGTGATAAGAAACAGAAATTAAAAAACAAAAACGTTAACTAAGAGTATTCTATGCACATATATGCAAAGTATCATTACTCATAATTTTACAACTTTATGAAACAGAAACATATGACACATTTACTTAAATAACTATTCTTTGTCCGACCCCCTCTATCATGTGTGTGTAGTTAGTTTACTAACTTTAAGAAGCATATAACCATGTCAGTAGAAACAATGTATTTTTGTAGGATAAGCTATAATAAGATCCAATGAGCTATTAATTAGCTATTGATTGTTCTCTGTGATGCAGGGTGGTGGGTTGTGATGCCTCTAGAGATGTGAGCTACTTTCTATTTTTATTTTGGAGTGATGCCAGTGGGATATATTTTTATACATTTGGAGAGAAGGTGCATGAGGGCATATTAATCAAAACTTAAAATGTACTGAGATGGGATCATTTCATTTGAGTTTGAAGTTAAAAAAGTTTGAAGGCTGCATAATACAGTGATCTTTTTTCTGTGGATACAAAGATCTCATGTCCTCCGCAAATTCCTAGAGTAATAATTAAAATTGGAAGTTGATATTTTAAGTATTTTTGTCTGTATCACACACACTATTGTGTGGAACTGAAACTTGGAAGGTTGTGATAGTCCTCCAAATTAAAAAGAAAATATACTTACTTTTGTGTATATTCATTGGCCCACTATTATATCAATGTCAGAAGTTGTTCAATTTGTTGGTCCCTCCCTCTCCTCCACCTTCGTCTTTGCTTGGAAACTAGAACCAAAGCCTGCTGTGCTACATATTTTTTTGTCCAATAAAAGAGGAGATATTCTCAACTCTTCTCAAGCTTTTTGAATGTGTAATAGAGAATTCATTTGTTAATTGGACTGGTTTGTTCTGCATTAAATTTTAATCAGATAAGTTCCCTTGAATGATACCTTTTTGTTTTTGAATAACTAATACTTGAATTTTGGAACACATCAAGGATAAATTCAACTTCAAATACTAAAAGTTAAATGAACTGTCTTTATGCATATATAGCACTATTCTTTATTTTCCATCATCAAATATTCTTATCCATATGAAGAAATCAAGATTATCATTTACACATAAGTGATGACCACTTAATCTCATCCATATGCTTCAACAATCTCATTCAAATAAAGTACCAATAAGGATTGATGGGATAGAAACTTTCTTAGATCACCCAAATCATGACCTTTTGATTTCCAGCATGAGAAAAGTGTCTCAGAAACCAGAAAAGATAAACACTGTTGAAGAATTATGCGGTTGTAATTTTCCTTTTTTTTCAGCTATCATATCCAATACCACCCTTTATTTTCTGAAGAAATACCTTTTCTTATTTCATAGGGATATTTGTGGGGATCACTGTTGGGTTGTGATCACGAGGATCACCATTTTAAATCTTTTCCCACTACAGCTATACGTCAAAGTTTGCCTCCTGTACTGAACTATAGAACATAATAGAAAATGAGGTTATTATATAATTGTAACTCTCAAAGCTCTTTGTACCTAGTTTTCAAGGTAGAACATTCTGACCTTTATTCATTTTTGTACAATCCAAAGCACACCCGTGACCTAAACATATAGAAGAAGTAGCTCCTTCTAGTCATCAATCATGGAATAATGTATTTATATATACACTGCACAATTATTATAAGTGAATCTTCTGTCATTTGACTAGATAAGGTATATACATATATTTCAATTTTCAATGCTCTGCCTCTAATTACATATATGCATGAGAGAAGGAGGAAAATGATCTTGTGCACAACCTTCTAGCTCTAGATTCCATTGTTGGAGAGGTCACATTCATCACTCTCTTTCTAGTTTCTTTCTTTCTTTCCACATTCTTCTCTTCTTTCTCACTTTTATTACTTTGAAAATGTATGTGTTGAAATTAAGTACTGTGGCTCCTAGCATGCATCTTTTTTGAGTCTTGAATTTTTGGATACTGTTTGGGGGTCAATGTGTAGTTAGGAAACCTCTAAAATACCCTGCATCACTGCTAAGAATCTGAAAGGTTCAAATAATATTTCAATAAGGAGAAGATTCTAATAATATTACAAAGTTAATGTTACCAACGTACACCTACAGTTTCCAGTAGAAATGGGCAATATATGTTGTTGCATCACATGATCCATCTCCATCCATGTGACCCACTGCATGCCTTTTTAAAGGGAAAGAGAGAGAGTTTTGTCTTTTATGTATCATGCACAAATCTAAATGCATAACATGTGAAGATCAGCATGTTGCAACTAAATTAATATACAGAAGATGCCTCCAAAAGTGACTATTATTGGATTAATTAACAAAAAGGGAAGCTTTGAAAGCTTAGAGGTTTTGTAAAAGCTCACACCCTGGTTAATTAAATTCCACATGATTTTGCTCTTGAAATTTGAAGAACAGAAACTGTGGCTCTTTATTTTATGTGTGTGTGTGAGTGAGTGAGAGAGAGTTCTTTGGAAGTTGAAGAGTTTTTGAAAACCAACCACAAAACTTTTTTTTCTGCTTTTACACTGAAAATATCTCTAAACCAAAAGTTAAAAACTAATTCTTTCGTGAAGATTGCAGCCACAATTGTACCTTTAATGGAGGGAACAAACAACCCTCACAAAGAAAAAGTGGAAGCTAGCTATAAGCATCAACTTAATGCATACAAAACCTTATTAGCCCCAAGATATGTTTTTGTTCATCTGTTTGCATTACTGGTATTTGTAAACACATGCATATATTTCAAATCTTCAATAAAAAAACTATGCTCTAAATAATTTGATATCAAAATAAATTTTATATCTAACTCAATAAGACTTATAATAAGGAAAAGTTTACAAATACTTATATATTATGAAATATCATCATCTATATTTATATACTATAAAATATTCTAATTAGTCGATGAATCAACCTATCAAAATTTCATTTTCTTTATCTGGTGAAGTTACTGAGGTAAACATTCTCTGAGAAGTGCAGATAATAGAATATAGAATGAAAAATGATTATATCATGTTATACTGATAGTGGAACTATTTTGAAAAGAAAATCTTAGTGGGAGGGTTTCTGAGTTGATGTTTCTACCTTAATAAAGTCATATGAATCATATGTGCTTCCTTCTATGGAGTGGCTCATCAGTGGATGAAGAATTCACCTCCACATCTCAGCCAAATGATGAAAATTCACATGCGGAGGACAATGCGAGCAAGCTTTAGTCTATCAACCATTAATAAGTAAAGTAATAGTTCCTATTACTTGGAATTTTGCATCATTACCCCTCATGCATTTGTCTCGCAAGTGTGGTTACGTTTACACTATATACCTCTCTCTTTCTCATTACCAAGGGTCCCATATACATAAAATACCATTCCAGTCATATAAAACTTTCTTTTCATTCTTAGTTGCACTATCTTCACCTAAACATATTGGTGATAATGTAAGACAAATAAGATGGAACTACGATTAACGTAAGTTTTTAAGGAACTATTGTTGTTTATTGAAAGTTGTTTTGTTTTAGAATATGAGCAAGGAGTTGTCAGAAGCAGTGATCCCCACACCAGCAAGTATTAGTTTTCCTTTCTCTTTTTTCTCTGAAGAACTTTGTTATGTAGAGAGGGCATAGAAAAGGTGAAAAAGTGATGGTTAGTGGAGAGAGAGAGAGGAAGATGGTGTTGTTTGTACCTAGGAAAGAGAACAATTTAGGTGAAGCAGTGTGCAGAGAGCAAAGCATTGGAAAAATGGAGGCATAGTCGTGTATTTAAAAGTAAATGGAAAGGGCAATTTCATAGGCTTTTCCAACCTTTCACTCTCTTCCAGGTCTGCATGCATACATTTTGCTCTGTGATCTTTTACCAATTGCCCTTTTATTTTTTGTTTCTTCCTCCTAACAGTCAAAGTAGTGCAGTAATGCATTTTTGCACTGCATGCCATTTCAATTCCTCGTGATTATCGATTTTCGAATTTAGCTTTTTATTTTTCTTCTTTTGGGCTACGCCATTTGGAGAGTACACATAAAACATTTGACTCCTTTTCTTTTTCCATTTTTTCCCCTAACTTTTCCAAACATGTTCAAGACAAAAGTGGTCACAATTAATGGAAATGAATGGTAAGTATTTTGATTAAATATTAAGATCCTTTTCTTACAACTTTTTTTTATGTTCTTCGTTATCCACCCTTATGTACTAACATAACATCATCACGATTAAGGTAATATATCAATGTTTTAATCTCTTTTAAATGATATTTTAATTGAATTCCACATACATAAATTTATTTCTTTTTTAAAAGAGTTTTTTCTTTCCAATTTTAAGAAATTCTTAAGATCTGCATTAAAATATTATTTTAATTGATAAGAATTCATGTAACTACTCTTATCTAAAATATTTCTTAGATATATCATACCATCATTTTTTATACTAACGAAAAGTATCCACATTTTTTTATTTTTATCATTTACATATATTTATATTTAATATTAAAATACAAATAAACAATGTTATTATTCGCACACTTATATTAATAATATAAATTCATTTTAATAAATATGAATACATATAAGAAGACACATAAATTATCTAACTACACCTACTTATTGATACATTTTGAAAGAAACATAGTCAACATAGTAGTTATATATCGTAAATAAATAAATAAATAAATAAATATATATATATTCTAAAGAAGAAAACAGTAATTTATAATG
>Ga0123341_1007320_pt1 | contig 10050 bp, 8 predicted proteins | sample Turbeapinknodule_FD_89959 | JGI IMG/M metagenome (GOLD analysis project Ga0123341, IMG submission 89959) | Root nodule microbial communities of legume samples collected from Mexico - Turtle bean Mexico pink nodule | ecosystem: Host-associated > Plants > Roots > Nodule | place: Mexico: Nepantla...
ATGATTATTATCTTTTGAGTCTGTGGTGATATTAGTCTGAAGATGAAAGATATAATTATTATTGTTTAAATATGTTGTCATATTATTATGGAAATAAACGGATGTGTGTAAATTTGTTATCATGTTATTTTGAAGATGACGTGAACGATTAATTATCATTTAAATCTGTTGTGATATTGTTATCATGATCACGATCTCTCGCAGAAGAGAAGTTATTCTTGTTACTGGATATAAAGCGTAGTAGTGTAAGAGTACATGTCTAGGAAAGTTCTGGCGAGGAAAGACTTGGTATTTAAGCGCGTCCATTGGTGACCCACCTCTCTTTCTTGGGAACTCACTATCTACAATATACAATAAAGATCAACTCTGAAAAATTTTCTAGAACTCATGTGTCGAGAATCACAAATGATTATGTCCTACCATAACTCGACGGTAAAGGGAAACTTTTATACCATACAGGTTCATAGAAGTGTTGGGCAACGAAACCTTTCGGCTGGAAATTCAAGACGATGGAGCCACTCCTCAGACGAGGAACGCGCCAAGCCTCAAGTTCTATTTCAGGTTTTTTTTAACGAGGTCACCCAAATAAAATTTCAAGTTGTTCAGTTGAAAAATATGAGTGCAGTGCAGTTAATGAACCTCTCCCTTGAAGTGATACACCAAGAGCGAAGGTAGTTTGGTTCCCCAATGAACCCCCTCTTGTGTGAGTTCACCAAGGCGAAGAATAATATGGTTCGCCAGTTAATGAACCTCTCCCTTGAAGTAATGCGCCAAGGTTGGGAATAGTATGGTTCCTCGGTGAACCTCCCTCTTGCGCAAGTTTACCAAGGTTGAGAACAATATTGTTCAAATGTTAAAGACCTGTCCCTTGACTTTTTATAGCAAGGTCGCGGTCATTTATTCAGACCTGTCCCTTGACTTCATACATCAAGGATGAGATCATCTATTAAGATCCTCCCTTGACTTCATATAGTAAGGATGACGTCAGTTATTAAGATCCTCCCTTGACTTCATACAACAACGATGATGTCAGTTGTTAAGATCCTCCCTTGACTTCATACAGCGAGGATGAGGCCAGTTATTAAAATCCTCCCTTGACTTTGTACAACAAGGATGATGTCAGTTACGAACCGTTCACTTGGGTTAGAAGCCTCGAGATTGGGAGAGAATGATTCATAGAGAACACCTCCTCCTTGAGTGAGAACGCCAATGTTGAATAGTATGGTTCGCCAGTTAAATCCTCCACTGCCTCTATATGCCAAGGATGAGGTCAGTAAGCGAACCTCTCCCCTGGTTAGAAACACCAAGACTTGGAATAGTATGGTTCTTAGTGAGCCTCCCTGATATGATTCCAATAACATGATATGGATATAGAATGAATGGGTAACTCTAAAACAGCAAGTAAACCCCAAGAACTACTCAAGAACAGTTCAAGAATCACAAGAACAGTGCCAAGAACAACAAGTTAACGCAGCATACAAAGGATCTACCGAATGAAATGAGCTAAACAACAAAACCCATGGAAAGGAATTTGAAAACAACAAGATTATCACATGTAATTGGATACCGAAAAGGGACGAACCAAGAACAGCAAGGAAACAACCAAACTGCACTGATTAAAGGAGAAATAAAGTGCAGAAAATGAAAGGGAAACCAACAAGTAACAGATTGCACCGAATGAAATAGGAAACACAAGCAAGAAACACAAAAAAAGGAAGAAAATGGAGGATGGAAAGAGTGACTTATGTGGTTGTAGACCAAGGGAGGATCTTCACGCCACTTGAGAGTCCCAAGAGCTCACAAGATGAGACTAAAGAGAGAAGAAGAGTCAAGGCTCACAACTTTCTCTAAAATTCACTAGCATTTCATTACACTCAATTTTCAACTTGTTTTACAATGAGGCAAGACTCTCCTTTTATAAAGTGGGAGATGACCGACCCTCTAGGTAAGGAAGGAAGGAAAGACTCCTTCTATGTACAAAAGGTGTCTAACTAGGCCAAAAGGTGACCTTCCTAGCCATTTCTAAGTAACTAGTAACTGAAAGTGCTTTTACATGCATAGTTTCTTTTGTTTTCCTTTTTAGGCACTTCCCTAAAGCTATCCTATCCTATTTATAATTCAATACAAGAGATATTACAAAGAGAGATTTCATTTGGCAATCTCTTCCCAATGATCTAGCCATGCTCCTAGTGATTCTTTGATTGAAGTGGGCTTAGGCTTGGGCTTCTCCATGAGTTTGGTCTTCTTGCTCTTAAATGTTGGCCTCCTTTTCATCTTGATTTGCATCACTCCCTCTTGCGTGGGAACGTCAAGGTCGATAATAGTATAATTCCAAGTAAGACATCTCCCTTGCCTTCATACGTCAAGGTCGAGAACAGTAAGTGAACCTCTCCCTTAGGTTATACACCAAGGTCGAGAAACAGTAAGGTTCATAGCGAACCATAGTAAAATCTCCCTTTAGGAAGCAGTTAGGTTCATAGTGAACCACAATGAAATCTCCCTTTGGGTAGCAGTAGGGTGATTCGGATGGAATGACCCAAGCTCAATAAGACTTTGAACTCGGGTGCCCAGAATCGTAGCTAGCCATGATTAAGATTGTTTTGCTTAATCCAGCAAAGATAACCCTGTGGGGGTAGAGTTGCACCACAAAGGTGTTAAGAGTAGACTTAGTGTGTAAGCCAACACTAAAGTCAGATACTCTAAGTTGCCAAATGCCATTTAAGGGCAGACTTGGTGTAGAGATCGACCTCGAGTCAGGTGCTCAGGTCACCCCTGATATCGGGGAGGATGTGTAAGGAAAGCGATAAAACTTTCCAAATGCATTACGTTGATAAGGTTGTCAATTATATTGCCATCAGTTAATTAAGGCGTACATTGGCCCAAGGTAGTTGAGGTTTACTGGGTTATCACCTACACCTGAAAAACTGTTGTTAGCCACCTAAGCACTCAATAGTCTCTTCGCTGAAACGAGTTACAACTCGAGACTGGGAGGGGGCCTTGTGTACCGACCAGTCCTCGGACATTGATAGAGGGAGAGATCGGACGTCGGTGGTCTGGACACCTATATTGGACCACATAAGGTGTGCCCCAGAATTATACTTGTTACCAGTTAAAACATCAGATATGAGAGGAAGCCCTAAGACACGAGGGATCCATGCAAGTGGTGTGTATAGCACATTTAGGCGCGACACGAGTAAATAGCCCATGGATGCTCTAAGGCCCAATTAGGGTTAGGGTTTCCAAGGGAAGCTGCATGTATGACACGTGAATACTTAGGGCACCCACATAACAAATGGCCCTAGAGATTTGGTGCACAAGTTGGTACCTAGACGACCATTCTGTTAGTCGTTGCACTCCAGTTAAGGGAAATCTTATGTGTCAGATTACGCTAAGATTACATAATAGCGGCGTAGGGACATTCTCCAAGGAACCCTAGACACGGGTAACAAAACAGAGGTAAACCCTAGTTTCAACCTAAATAAAGGGTAATAAGAACCCTAGCAAGGTACACAGTTTCTAAGACTGAAACTACTTTATACACTTAGTGTTTCTTTGCCCTTATGCTGACTTGAGCGTCGGAGTGCAAACGACCGTCAAGGCGCCCCTTTGTCTTTGCAAGTGAGAGATTCTTTGATCAAGAAAGTACGATTCTCAGGCAGAGATAGAAGGGTCGAAGACTGCCGTTAGAGTCAACCGGTGAAGTGAGTCAACTGGCAGGAACACATACCGATTTTTACATACAGATTCATATTCGTATGTAAAGTGACATACAAATTTTTACATACGGATCCAGATCTGTATGTAAAGTGAGCATTAAACACAAATTTTTACATACGGATCCAGATCCATATGTAAAGTAAGTGTTACAAACCGATTTTTACATACAGATCTAGATCCGTATGTAAAGTGAGCATTACATACGGATTTTAACATACGGATCCAGATCCGTATTAAAGTAAGTGTTACATACCGATTTTTACATACGGATCCAGATGCATATGTAAAGTGAGCATTACAAACGAATTTTTTCAAATGGATTTGGATTCGTATAGTTCTTGATGGGAATTAAAAACAATGAACAAATTAAAATAAAAAAAAAATAAAAAATAAAAATATAAAAGAAGGTCATAGGAAATTGAAATATTATTTACAGTATTTAATAATATTAATAATATTAACAATAATTAATAATACTAATAATATTAATAATACTAATAATACTAATAATACTAATAATACTAATAATACTAATAATACTAATAATATTAATAATATTAATAATACAAATAATATTAACAATATTTAATAACTTTAATCATATTAATGATTTTAACAATATTTAATAATATTAATGATATAAATTCTTTTAACAATATTTAATAATACTAATGATATAAATGATTTTAAGAATATTAATGATATAAATGATAGTAACAATATTAACAATATTAATGATAGTAATGATAGTAATAATACTAATTGAAACGGCGATTTCAACATGATTGCAGGTTGATGAAGGGGCGCTCTCTATTTCTTGCAGACGGCGATCGTAGATGGCAACGCTCAACATGATCACCGGTTATATAAAACGGTGATGGTCAATATGATCACCGATCGAGGAAGCGGCGTTCCCCTTATGTGAGTAGTCGGTAGTCGCCGCAGCTACTTGAAGCGGCGTTCCCCTTGAGTAGTTGGTGGTCGCCGTAGGTATGCAAAGATCAACATGATCGCCGGTTGGTGACGCGACGTTCTCCATAGGTCAACATGATCGCCGATCGATGAAGCGCCGTTCGCCATATGTGTAATCAGTGGTCGTCGATGTTGGTTATTTTTTGGGTAGGGTTATCTCACTTTAAGGTTGTTCTGCTCCAACCATAAAGGAGAGTTGAGCTTGTGAAGTCCACTTCTGGTTACTGTATATGGGTTGGGATACCCTTGAAGTATCCCCTTTAATTTTATTTATTCATTGCTGATAAAAAAAAAAAAATACTAATTATATTAATGATATAAATCATAGTAACAATACTAATAATATTAATGATATAAATGATAGTAGCAATACTAATAATATTAATGATATTGATACTAGTAATAGTAACAATACTATAATAATTGTTCCTGCCGGTTGACTCGAACGACAACCTTTGGTCCTCCTATCCCCGTCTGAGAATCGAACTTCCTTGATCAAAGAATCTCTCACCTGCAAAGACAAAGGGCGCATTTGACTGCCATTTGCACTCCGATGCTCAAGTTAGTACTAGGGAAAAGAAACACCAAGTGTGTAAAATAGTTTGAGTCTTAGAAACTGTGCACCTTGCTAGGGCGGTTAGCACCCTTTATATAGGTTGAAACTAGGATTTACCTTTGTTTTGTTACCTGTATCTAGGGTTCCTTGGAGAATGTCCCTGCGCCGATATTACAAAATCTTAGCGTAATTTGGCACATAGAACTTTCCTTAACTAGAGTGCAACGACTAACAGAATGGCCGCCTGGGTACCAACTAGTGCACCTAATCTTTGGGACCATCTGTTCTGCAGGTGCCCTAAGTATTCATGTGCCATGCATGCAGCTTCCCTTGGAAACCCTAACACTAATGGGCCTTAGCGCTTCCAAATACTATTTACTCGTGTCACGCCTGAATGCGCTATACACACCACATGCATGGATCCTTTGTCCCTTAGGGCTTCTTCCCATCACTGATGATTTAATTGGTAACTAGTGTAATTCTAGTGCTCACCATACGTGGCCCAATATAAGTATTTAGATCGTCGATGTCCAATCTTTCCCTCTTCTGGCGAGGTCCGATGTTGATCTCTAACGTTGAGGTCTGATGTCCGAAGACTGACCAACACCCTGATATGTGTATCTGGGGTCCACCTTACGTGGCCTATCTTTACTATTAGGCACCGATGTGCGATGTCTGAGGTCAGTCACTGGAATCGATGACCGAGGACTGGTCGATACAATAATATTAATAATAATAGTAATACTAAGAATACTAATAATATTAATAATACTAGTAATACTAAGAATACTAATAATACTAGTAATATTAATAATACTAGTAATATTAATAATATTAGTAATACTAATAATACTTATAATACTTATAATACTTATAATATTAATAATACTAATAATACTAGTAATACTACTAATATTAATAATACTAATAATACCTATTGTTATGTTATTGAATTTTTATTGTTTATTTTTCACAAAATTCATCATTTAAATGTTTTGAAATCATATTAGGTTCCATCAAAATTGTTTTTGCGAAGGGTTTAATAATATGATATTCTGAATGTCGAAACATTGAGATTGAAGGTTCTATATATCTAATGACTATGAAGTTTTGTTAGTTTAAATCAAATAAGAGAACAACTTGTATATTTGGTGCAAGGAAAGGAGAATATCCTTGTACAAAATATGTAAGCATTGATGAAGAGACTTGGTAGCAGTTTGTACAGATTCGACAAACTAATATTTGGATATAATTTTCATATTCATGTATTATTAAATTTTGAATGTTCATAAGGTGTTTGGAAGAAAGCACAATCCAACCAGACACATAATGAGACCACACACTTATTCTTCCATGGTGGTTATAAAAAGTTAGAGTTGAAAGTTGGTTCAAGAAAAGATTAAAGCACATTCTGCTTCTACTAAGGAAGGGAATAATGTAGATTCTTTGAACCCTCCATCCCCACCTTCCCTCAATAAGAAAAGGAAGAATGTCCATCTAAAAGGTGTCAAGACATGGTCTTTTGAGGAATCACGACAAATAGAAGAATGAATTGTAAGAATAATGTTTTGTTTGTGTTATTTTTAATTCAATATATGTGTTGAAGTATAACAATTTGTTTTCATTTGTTGAAAAGACAACACAAGATACTTTAATCCTCATGGTAAAGAGGATATTCTTATTGTTGCTATCAGGCGACCTAAGCACCCTTACCAAGTTCGTGTTGCTGGATATGGTGTGAGGATTCGCTCATACTTTAGGCCCTCATCACAATGCAAGGACCATTCCTCCGATAAACCTAGCCAAGAGTATATGCTAGAATTAAGGAAACAAATAAAGGATAAGGTCACTCAAGAGATCAAAGAAAGCTTAATGGAGGAGTTTGACAAGCGGGTGGATAAGGAGTTTTAGGACTCTTGTAGTAACCACCTTCTATGGTACAACATAACCTGCCTCCTATTAACAAAGTTAGCACTAAAGGGAGTTATTCAGCTGTTGATTCATTAGGGGTGACTTTAACTCAACTAGCCAATGTGAGTTATATGTTAATTATGATTCTTCCTCCCGATTGGTGGCCCTTGGTAAGATTTATAAAGGGGCCACAATGTGCCTCTTCCTTCTCATTTGATAAAGGTCACAGTGGACAAGGTCCTTTATGGTAATGTTGCAATTCCTGTGCCGACATCAGAGGTGAAAATTGTAGTAGAGTCACTACATACCTTCATTGCCTGTCCTAGACATCTCATTAGATCTATATTAGAATCTACAAAATATCTTTGCACTAATATGCTTACATATTAAATATGTTATATATTAACTAATTTAGTTATTTGTTTGTTTATGTGTACCAGAAACCTAAGACAAAATTGCCTGTGGAATAGAGAAAAAAATGTCCACCAATGACCCTGTAGTAGCATTGGTGGAAGTTGCTACAACTATAGGTACAAACTCCATACAGATTCCATGTGATGACAATGCTTTTGGCAGAGACATTGATGTACGTACCATTTTACGTACATATGTCTGATTTGTTGGAGATTGCATTGGACAATCATGAGTTGAACATAACAGTTGTGCAATTATTGATGATGTAAGTTCAATTATTAAAACCTTTATACTTTTTATTATATGTTATTAATAGTTTATTAAAATTTAGGTATATTTATGAATTATGCTTGGATGTGGGGAACAAGATACATATGAGTTTTTAAACATTTAACTCATTCAATCACTGGTAACAAAAGATAAAAAACAAAAAGATACATCACCAATACCTTAATGAAAAGAGGAAAACAAATTTATATTGCTCTGTAAATCCACGAGTAAGTTCATTTTCATTAAATAAGTTATACTAAATTTGAAATAAGAGAGCCTAACTAATTTTGGATGTAGGTGCAATTGGCAACTATTGATCATATTTGTTCAAGATCATATCACTACATGGTTTTGTTGCTTACATAAGAAGACTCCTAACTATTTTAAACAAATAGTATACTGGTTAGACAATTTCATTTAACATCGATCATTACTTCAACATTGTATAATGTTATGTTTTCTATCATTAATTTTTTTTATTACAATGCTTATTTTGGATATAACATATTGAGGGGTAGACCAAATGCAAACAAAAGTGCACTTGGATGAACTTCAAGGTATTTCAAGTAAATATGTTCACTTACTTCAATATGTGTGTCATTGATTGATCTAATAACATTTATTTTTACTTGTAGTTCATTAAACAATCTAGAAGTTATGAATACGGTTACTATGTGATGCATTATATTCATTTTACGTGTCTAATTTCTTTTTAATGGATGATCTCAATATATACATAACTTTGTTAGGGACATAACATTAAATACTAAAGATAAAAAAATTGTAAATATAATATAAAAAACTTATGGATTTGCTTAAGCTATTTTATTTTGTTTAACGCAATAAAACTTATAACTTTTAATAAAATTACATCTCTATTAATTTTTATGCAATATATATTGTATTATGTATAACCATGTATAATAAGGTTTACCTTTTATTATTATTTTGCTGATTGGAACCATAAAAAGTGAGAAAGACGTGTTTTTAAGTTTAAATTTATTTAGTTATATTTATCCACCTGACTCCTCTTGAACCAGTCTTTATGTTGCATTGTTATGAAAAGCACCATAGAGTGGCTATCAAAATAAGAAAAATGTCAAATTGTAGTAATTAAATTCCACATGCATACGAGATGCAGCCACCAAAACCATGATTGGCTTAGTTAATTAAGCTGCAATTTTCATCACAGTTCAACTATGGTTTCGTCTTTTGGTTGTGGTCAATATGTTATCTTAGTTTTCCTATAATCAAACATTAAAAAAATATTGAAGCTAAAGAAGAGAAGAGAGAAGAGAAGAGTTCAACCGCAGACATGACAACTTACACGCCTTCATCTCAATCACCACTTTAAAAAACAACCTATAAATACATTCCCTTCACGTCTATTCTCACCATCTCTCCTTAATAGCCACTCAACAAAATACATACGCAACACAACCCTTCCTTTTGTCTTCTCCTTAATAAACTCCAAAATTTCAATCATATATTTGATAAACATATCACCCACTCAGAGTGTTCCTAACACAACTCCAATTGAGGCATAGAGCGGATTCAAACCCAATGTGCAATACTTGAAGGTATTTGGGTCAATTACTTATGCTCATGTCCCCAAGGCAGCAAGATCGAAGTTGGATGATAAGGCAGAGAAGACCATTTTCATTGGATATAAGCATGGGAGATATAAACTGTACAATCCAAAGACAAAGAAAGTGATTGTTAGTCGTGATTTTACATTTGCCGAAGATGAGGAATGACAATGGAATGCAACAGCTGAAATGGATTCGAGAAAACGATATATTTACGTTTTGAACGATGATGTGTGGAAGATGGAGTCACTCTTGGAGCACCTGTAGTTCAACCTGAAGCTGTAATTCAACCTGAAGTTGTAGCTCCAATTGTAACTATGATGGAGCGACCAAGAAGGCAGCAGCGGCAACCTGTACACCTTCAAGATTGCGAAGTAAATCTTGATGATGAAGTTGATGACAATGGAGATTTGGTTCACTTTGCTTTTCTTGCAGATTCAGAACCTGGGAGACTTGCAGATGTCATTCAACACCCCAAATGGAAAAAGGCTATGAATGAAGAATTGATGGCGATTGAGAAAAACAATACATGGCAGCTCACTGATCTTCCAAAAGGACACAAAGCAATTGATGTGAAGTGGGTGTACAAGATTAAAGTGAAAGCAAATGGTGAGATTGATA
>Ga0123341_1007321_pt1 | contig 10048 bp, 6 predicted proteins | sample Turbeapinknodule_FD_89959 | JGI IMG/M metagenome (GOLD analysis project Ga0123341, IMG submission 89959) | Root nodule microbial communities of legume samples collected from Mexico - Turtle bean Mexico pink nodule | ecosystem: Host-associated > Plants > Roots > Nodule | place: Mexico: Nepantla...
AATTTATGACAATTTATACTTTTTTTAAGTAGTTGGTTATAAAGCTTTCAATTTTATAATTATGAATTATCTGAAACATAACTTTTTTAAAGTCTACATGAAAATAATACATAAAAAACAATAGTACAATTGTCATTTTCAAGTTATAGGAGTACCACTACAATATATGGTTGTAGAAAATTTTAAAATATTTTAAAAACAATATAGGGGTGAGTAATGGGTCCTCAAAGTTGGTGAACAAACAGAGCTAATATTTTAATATAGTTCCAGAATTCATCATAAAGATGAGTGACACGATGAATTACAATTGCAATTGTAAAAAAAAAATGATTAAAATATTCAATCTTGGACAAAAACAAAAATGTCATCTTTTATTGAGTAAAAACGTTACCTAATGGAAATTAAGTCTAAAATAACATTTTAAAATACTTAGCATAATTATATACCAATGATGTTAATATCCATAGTTAAATTAAAATAATTATAATAGGAAATTACTTTCTATCTTCATCTTTTTATCCTTTACTTCTATACTTGCAAAAGACAACTGAGTTTTATGCTTAGGGTTGGAAGGCCTTGGTTTTTGTTATAAGATAGAAAACACAAAGTAGTCCTTTTAATATAAAGGAGGGTAAATGTAAATCACGGGGTACAAAAAAGTATTAGCTTTCATTAAAAGCCCAAGTGTGTGCAAAATGAGTAAACATTCGGCCGAATATTATCAGCAATATTTAGGCTTCTTCTTCCTGCACCCCCACATTTTTCTTCCAGCACCCCACAATTTTAAATATCCCAAAATTAACTTTGACCTATAATTTGAAAAGGACACCGTGCTGGACTTTCATTGTCACTGTTCATCTTCATCATTAAATATGAACTATTGTGGAGGGTCTTTGTAATTGTTTGGAGTAAGGTTGAAGAGTACGCAACATTGTCGAAGTGTTGTTTGGGTTGTAGAGGTAAGAGTTAAGTTTTTTTTAGGAGCATGGTGGTTATGGAGATTTCAGGGTTATTGGATATTGGGATCCGGTAATGTATTCCAGATTCATGAATCCAAAATTAATTAATATGTGTTTTTCGGATGAGGGGATGTTCTAGAAGTTAAAATATCATAAATTGTTGTTTTTTGGATTGCTGAATCTGGAAGCCTAAATTGTATTATGGATTGGTGGATCCGGAAGCCTAAATTGCATTATGGATTTCTGAATCCAGAATTGCTTTTTTGTGTTATGGATTCCTGAATCCGGAATGGTCTTTTTGAATTATGCATTGTTGGATCTGGAATGATTTTTTAGACTTATGGATTCATTGATCCGGAATGCGATGATTTAGTTTCATTTATTTATTTATTTGTAGAAGCATGGACGATAGTGAAGAATTTGAAAAAGAATTATATGATGGGGTTGATGTGTGGGATGATGATGAATGTACAAATGCGTTTACTACAAATGAGGTAAAGTTAGGTTTGTAAAGTATGTTTAAGTTGTTTGTAGGTATTTCGTACTCGAGATGAACTCATAAAGTGGGTTAGAAAAGTTGTGCTTCACTTTGGTTTTGTTATTGTGATATTGAGATCGAATACTTCAACTCGCCAACGATGAACGATGATTGGGTGACGAGGGATACACTATATATATCCAAACTGTCTGAGTACACGTTCAGGCAAATGCATTTGCCTACAAGCCCTCAATCGAATGTACCCTGAAAATAATGAAATTCACTCAAAAGGACGCACCGCTCTATGCTCTTCATAGGGCATCCATTGAACAACACCTATTCAAAGGCTATCTAATTGCATCCGAACAGATGCAAGTGTGGACAACCTACTCCTAACCACATATTTCATACACCGTGACTCATCCTCAACATAGTCATCCCGAAGCTGTCGGTGCCCAATACTCGGAAAGTGCTCATATATCCACGATGCTAATAACGTGACATACCCAGCTAACTGTCTAGTATTTACATAGGAACCATCTCCCAACTACTCATACATGTGGGTCAAAGCAGTTGTTGCCCACGAGTATCCTTCGGTGTGCCTTAAATCTACAAATAATCCCAAGTAGGATACACTAATCGACGTAGCACTCTTATTTGCAAAGATGGTGCAACCTACTAGGTGTAGCAAATATGCCCGTGCAACCACAATCGATTGTCTCCTGGTACATGCGTCCTCACACATCTCTGTTAGAATGTATGGCTTTAAACGAGAGGAGGGGGGGTGAATTGTTTAAAGGGGGTTTTCGCAAATTTTTTAAGCTAGAATGAAATTCTTTGCAAGAAACCAGATTAGGAATTCAGTTAGCCAAGAAACAAAGCTCAAAACAGTAAAACACCAGTAAAACAATCGGATGTTTATACCAGTAAAAATAACATCAACTGAATTTAAAGAGTTTAAGGAAGAGAGAAGTGCACAAACAGTTTATATTGGTTCACTCTTAAACCAATAGCTACATCCAGTTTCCCATAAACCACTGGGGAATCTACTAAGTAATCAAAACCAGATTACACACACACACCACCAAAGAAGTGACCTTGATCACCTCAAGAAACACACTTCCTTTGGCTCATCACACACACCAAGAATGTTGATCTTGACAACCTCAAGAGCACACAACCCTTCTTGGCTTTACAACACCAGAATGTACAAAGTATTCAGAACGAATTACACTTGTTACAAAATGAACTGAAAGCAAAACAGATGTAATCCTATTCCACTCTCTCTTGATAAAACCAAAGTTCAAAAGTGAAAACTCAAATCTTTGAAAAGCACTTTGTGAAAAACTCAAATATGTTTTTCTATCTTGTTATTTGTTATAAAAATTAAACAAACTATTTATAGCATTAAAAGAATGGTCAAAGCATTTAAAGCAGGAGCATATTCGGTTATAAAATCATTTAAAACTCACTTAACTAACAAAACTGTTTCTGTTAGGATTTTCAAACAAACAATCAATTGAAAGTGCGAATCAATCGGTTGTTTTGGTTTGACAACAAGTCAACCAACCAAAACAGTTTTCAAACTTTTTCAAAAACACCTAAGTATAAAAAAATCGGTTGTTTCGACAAAACAAAGGTTGTTTTTTACTTAGTTTGAAAAACACTTTAAACTTTAAAAGATTTGAAAACACCTAAGCTTTAGATTCAACAAAGAGTGGATTACAAAGATAAACTACCCCAGATCCTACTCTAAAACACAACAGCAACTTCAAGCAACTTCAGTCTTCCATCAAACGCTAGGATTTGGATTCTTCAAAGCTTTTATCACACTTGATTCAACAATCTCCTTCAACCAGCTTAGATGCACATGTCCACCCCGACAATGACGAGTCTCAGCAGCTGCTACTCCCTAATCTACACGAAGTGAATCAACAAGCAAATCGGTCGCCGCAGTTGCATCCAAGCTCGGGTACGTGTAAAATTGTCCGATAATTGGGAGGTGCAACAAATTCGACACATCATCCAATGTGATGGTCAAATCACCTATAGGCAGATGAAAGTAATTCGTCTCTACGTTCCACCTTTCTACAAAGGCACACAACAATCATTTGTCTATCTTGTCATAGTTTGCCTCAACAAGTCCAGCTAAACCTGACAACTCCACTGCAGGTAGTATCCGAGGATGAGGAACACCCATCTTATTCATTTTTTGACCATGAGACACCAGTTTTAACTCTCCTCAATCCTAATTTAACCAACCAAAATCATATAAAATATACAATTTAATCAACGAAAATCATATCAAATTAACAGTGAACAAGTATCATATTACAACATATTTACTTACCACACCATTCCATAATTGCATGGCCACATGGTCTTCATAACTTGTCAACAGTGTCCCATCCCGTGGACCTCTAGGATAACCTTCACCTTCTACTTCAGGTGCGTCTTCATCCTCCACCTCCATTTGGGGTTCAGCTTCTTCAGGTTCAACATGTTCTACATCTTCATGCTCAACATGTTCTCATCTTCATTAACATGTCTTCTTCTTCTTCTTCTTCTTCTTCTAACAGAGGTTGTGGGACATAGACGATCACTTTGTGAACCTCCTCCCCTAGTTTTCATTATTTATGTTCAATTACACCATTCAAGTTAAACCAAATTACAAACTAATGAATGAGTGCATACTAACCCAACCCCAGGACTCCTCTACTTCGAACTAATACAATTCGAGTTTACTAATTTCAGCCAACACAAACACGAAACAGAAAATCATTATACCGGAAACATCAATATGGAACAATACCGGATCAAGAAATCCGGAATATTCCCAGATGTAGAAATCCAGAACATTCCCGGAGTCACAAATCCAAGACTTTACCAGAAGCATAAATTCGGGATTTTACCGTATTTTATGATCCGAAATTCTACCGGATTTTATATTTTGGAATGTTAAAAAGCACTTACAAAAACAAAAATCCATACAGAAAACTGATGTCTAGATCCGAAAACAACAAAAATTACTTACCTTTGCCAATAACACTCTAAATCACCAAGAAGAAATGTGTGAGACTGAAAGGAGAATGATTTGGAGGTGCCGTTGGAAGAAGATGAAGAAACACACTGGTATGGATACACGCTGCGCAAGAACACTACTCTCTGCCTTCTTTAGGGTTTTTTTAGGTTAGGGATATTTTTGGAATTTTAAAAACTAATAAGGGCGATTTAGTCTTTGCATAAGAGTGTGGTGGTGCAGGAAGAAAAATGTGGGGGTGCAGGAAGAAACTGCCCAATTTTTATGATCCATTCGATCATTTGGTCGGCCAGATCCACTTTCGTTAATATGTTCGTAATCAGATAGTTAGTCTTGATTACTATGCGATGATTTTGAAAATACATTTGCATTCTTCGTGCAGTAAAATGTGAGGGCTACTTTTTCAACCTGGTAACGTACCTTGACGTCATGTAGTACCCGACTTACAAAATAAATTGGTATTTCTTTCTTTTCAACTTCTTGTACCAGTGTTGCACTAACCGCTTCTTTTGATACCGCAAGATAGACTATTATTGGCTCCGTATTGTCCAACTTTTGAATGTCCGAGGGGTTGCCAAGAAAGCTTTTAAATGAAGAAATATTTCTTCACATTCGTCCATTCATTTGAATTTAGCTACTTTGTGTAATAGTTGTACGATGGGCTTAGTTTATTCTACTAACTTTGGCACAAATCTGGAAAGGGATGTGAGCCGGTCGGTTAGCTTCTGAATTTTCTTCACATTTTCGGGGTTACACATTTCAACGATGGTCCTACATTTTTCTGGATTTGCTTCTATGCCATGATGGGTGAGCTTGAAACCCAGAAACTTTTCTCCTTCTACTCCGAACGCACACTTGTCGGGGTTGAGCCGCATACCATAGTCTCGAAGGGCTTGAAAACTTCATTGAGATCTTGGATATGTTGTAAACACGGGTCAGATTTGACTACATAAACATCGAAGTTTTGACCGAGCATCCCTTTGAAGATGTAATCCATCAACCTTTGATAAGTGGCTCCAACATTTTTTAGGTCGAACGACATGACCTTATAATAGAAGTTATCACAGTTGGTCATGAACGTTGTTTTTTCCTTATCTCTTGGGTGCATCTGGATTTGATTGTATAAAAAAAAATCAAAATATTGTGATCGACTGCTCCATCCACTAGACGGTCGATGCTCGTTAAAGGATATGAATCCTTCGGACAGGCTTTGTTAAGGTCGACGTAATCAGTACACATTCTCCATTTGTCATTTGCTTTTTTAACCATAACGACATTGGCTAACAAGGTTGTGTTGTGTGCTTTCTTGATAAAACTAGCTTTGACTAACTTGTCAGCTTCTTGTTGTGTAGTAACACGTTTTTCCTCGTCCATTTTTTGTTTCTTCTGGGTGAACGGTTTTGCTTCTTTGTATATTGAAAGACGATGTGTAGTGATGTCTGGACTCACTCCGGACATATCTAAAGTTGTCCAAGTAAACAAATCAACATTATCAATTAATGTGGACTCACTAGTTTATTGTCGTCCGACTTTAAGGAAGTCCTTATGTGTGTGGCATGTTCTGCATCATGTAGGGGAAACAGGCGAATGTCCTCGTTGATGACTTTTCTACGACAAGTACTCTGTGTTGTCAGGAGTAATAATTTGTTCCTAAGAACGGATAACGAACCCACAAGAAACTGTTGATAATTAAGTAAAAGATTCACTAAATAGAAAACAAAATAAGAAAGTTTGTTGGAGTTTGTTATGATTGCAATGATTAAAAATAAAACAAGTCAAAGAGTTTGTTGCTTCAATTGGAAAAATAGGGATTGAGGTTCATCTTTCTCACTCTTTTATATTTTGGTTAACAAGACACTATTGTGTCCTTTGATTCATATTGATGTCCGTATAAAAATCATTTATATCGATTCCTCGCATATAAATTTATTAAGATGTCTCCTAAATAATGATTCCTCGCATATTTATAAAAACTTTTTATCATTAAGATCAGACGGCTTTAGAAATTAACATTTCAAATCTATTCCTAACCTTCAAATATGTTAAGCATTATCATTTGAGTCAGAAACTTAGAAGTACTTTCTAGCCAAATCTAAATTTCGAGATCATGGTAAACCAAACATTATAAAAAAAATGACAATACCAATCATCAATCAAGAACAAAATATTATGTTTAGATATCACCTCAATGCATAAGAGTTTGAACAGATTACTCTCAATCCCAAAGGGTAGAATTAGTCACACATGATGGTTGTTACAAACAAGGAAAGCAAGAAAAGAAGATCAAGGATTTTTCTCCTTGACGACTGCCTCCTCTAGGGTTTTTAACACCTCCTATTATGCCAATTGGATTACAATTCACTAAATGGTGTTTTCCTCTCATTCTTGCGTCCTAGGGTTGTGTCTCAAGCCTTCTATTTAACCAAATTGGCTTGGGCTTAGTGATTTCTCTCTTGGGCGTTATTGGACTCACCTGGGCGAGTTGCACGAAAAAAGGCTCAACATCATTGGAGCAATCTCGTTTGGGCGAGATTGAACTCGCTTGGGCGAGATCCTATGGGGGCGTCTAGCTTAGGCGAGTTTGAGCGAGCTTTGGTGAGTGCTAGTGCATTCCAACTTTCCCTTTTTAGCTTTGTATAATCTCTTTTTTTCCCAATCATCTTCATTCTTCCCTAGAATCCTGAAATTAACACAAATTTGGGAATAAATTGTTCTTATTCAAATTAAAATCACAAAAATATGTAAAAAGGTATAAATTCATAAATTAAGGGTTATTTTATCAATTAATATCCATAAGTGTTTGTATTTTAATATGAAATATTACTGAAATCTGACACTTATCACTCGCTTTGTTCAATGCGGGTTCAATATCATAACTTTTGGTGTGTGGCTTGTAATCTAGGTTTGATTACATAGTGAATTTTCAGTGGTTAGCTGAGGACTAGATGTAGCTCTTGGTTAAGAGTGAACCAGTATAAACATCTTGTGTGAATCTCTCTATCCCTACACTCATTAAACTGCTTTAACTTTGTTTTTCAAATATGTTGGTATAAACAATCGGTTGTTTCGTGAAAATAATTGATTGATTTTCTGGAATCAAACTTAAAAACAGTTTTCTATTTGGCTGAACAGATTTTCAATTGATTAATTCTTTATAGTTTTTCACTCTACCTTCAATTTGTGAAAATCTTTCAAAAACAATTCCCCCCCTCCTCTTGTTTAAGGCTTCTAATTCTAACAATTGGTATCAGAAACGAGTACTTGAAAGTCACTCAAGTTTTCGATCCTAAAACCTTTTTAAAATGGCTGAAAAACTATCCTTTCGGGAGGGTGCTTCTATAAACATGCCACCATTGTTTTGTGGACTAAACTATCAATTCTGGAAGGTTAGAATGAAAATCTTTGTTGAATCAATTGATAGAGGAATCTGGGATGCTATTGTAAATGACACTTTTGTACCCAAATTTGAAAAAGATGATGTTTTCATTGAGAAACCTTGGTCCCAATGGACTGAGAGTGAAAGTAAAAGAGCTCAATATGATTGCATTGCTAAGAACATCATCACTTCTGCTTTAAATTTTGTTGAGTTTCTCAAGGTCTCACAATGTGCTTCTGCAAAGGAGATGTGAGACATCCTTGAGGTTACCCATGAAGGCACCATTTATGTGAAGAGAGCAAGGAAGCATGCTCTGATTCAAGAATATGAAATGTTCAGGATGCTTGAAAGGGAAACCATCCCGGATGTGCATAAAAGATTCACCCACATAGTGAATCATCTCATCAGCCTTGGCTAGATCTTTGATAGGGAGGAGCTAAACATCAAGATCCTTAAATGCTTGGATAGATCTTGGCAACCAAAGGTCACTACAATTTCTGAATCCAAACCTCCTTGTTTGGTAAGCTAAGGGAACATGAGATTGAGATGAACCGACTTAATGACCAAGAAAATGAAAAAAAGTATGAAAGGAGCATTGCTTTAAGAGTTGTTGACCATACGAATTGTCATGACTCAAGTGAGTGCAATGATGGTGAAACTCTCAACTTGCTTACAAGGAAATTTGGCAAGTTCTTGAAGAACTATCTAAAGTGGTGAAGCCATTTCATGAAGTTAATAATGGATCTCTTAGCAAGATGAGATTTATTAAGGTTGGTGGCAAATGGATAAGTAAAGATGGAGAACAAGGGGGTTCTTCTAGTGGAAATCAAGTTGGAGCCGATGAGGATGATCAAGCTGCTCCTAATACTGGAGACGATGGAGTAGATGAACACCAAGTTGGACAGGGAGATCAAGACAATGATGTTGCTGGTGAAGCCTATGGTGTTGGTCCAGGCACTGGAAATATGGATGATCATATTGCTTCCATGTCACCTTTTGAGAGGTTAATGATTAATCGCATGGATAGCATGGCCTATGATCAAAGGAATCATTATGAGTTTTGTGCTGCAAGGTTCCAGAATCTGGATGAACAGATTGAAGTTGTACAGAACTAGCTATTCGAGTTGTAGTATAGTAAGGATTGTCATTTTTGTTATTTATTAAGTGCCTTAAATGTATTTTGACATGGTCGGCCGATCACCGAGATCGAACAACTAGCTCGTCCGATACCGACCAAGTACAACTCTTCTTCTATTCCTTGCTACATCCCGTTTATTTTTTATTTTATAACAATTATGATTTTTGATTCTCTTTTTTATTGTAGCATTTGAAAGTTTTTCAGTTTAAAGATTTCATAACAGTAATTTGAGATTTAGTTCACTTACGAATTATGAGTTTGGAATGGATAAATATAATCTTTCACATCCCATAATTTGTAGTTAAATATATAAGTATTTTTGATTGAAAGTTTCCCTAGTTAAAAATGTATAAGTTCAGTGTTTTAGACATAATCCTCACTTAATAGCTAGATTAAAATATAATTAATGTTATATGTTAGATTAATATAAGAATTTAATAGTGATAGTCGTGTTAATCAGGTCCAACATTTAACTCCATTTTATAAATAGGTTGACCATATTTAGGTCAAAGGTGCACATTTAATAGTATTTATTACTCTTAACCTCTGAATATCAAATACTGACTTGATCGTCAAATAACCTTTTATAGCTACATCACCATAGGTGCCCGTCATCGAGACCTATTCAACACAGGGATCGAGGAGCACTAATAGATTTAGACATGTCAAAGACCTTCTCGATTCACACAAGAACATTTAAAATTGTACAATCCAAGAAAAAAAAATATGCATTTTGGATTATGGATTTATGAATAGTATTTTTTCAACTTTTAAATTATGGAATATGTAAGTTATTTCTAAAATATCATAGTTGTTATATAATAAAAAGAATAAATGTCTTTTAAAATAAATGGAGTGCAGGAAGAAATTATATGGGTGCAGGAAGTAAAAGCTATTAGTAAATTATATTGTGAAGGAAATTTCTGTTTTGCACTGATAAGTGTCTAATTTCAGTAATATTTCATATTAAAATATAGGCACTTATGAGAATTTATTGCTAATTTACATATAAAATAATCCCTAATTTATGAATTTATACATTTATACATTTTTATGA
>Ga0123341_1007323_pt1 | contig 10045 bp, 8 predicted proteins | sample Turbeapinknodule_FD_89959 | JGI IMG/M metagenome (GOLD analysis project Ga0123341, IMG submission 89959) | Root nodule microbial communities of legume samples collected from Mexico - Turtle bean Mexico pink nodule | ecosystem: Host-associated > Plants > Roots > Nodule | place: Mexico: Nepantla...
GAACAAGTAATAACCATTCTTAAATCAAGATTAAAAATTATATGACGGTGAAAGTAAAGTACATATAATAGAAAAAACAAATACTAAATACTTTGATATTCTTCCCCTGGATTTAGAGAAAGTATCTCATTGATTCAATCATATTAATTTAATATTATATTTATCATTTGTTTCCTCAAGAACAAAATTACAAACATGTGTCTACCCATATATTTATTATCATGATATTATAGCTACAAACATTAAAATAATGATCACACTAATAACACTGTAAATATTAAATAACCCCAATTAGTTAGAAAACGGTGACGATAATACCCATGAGATTAATAATCTCATAGAAAAAGTATAATTAAAATTAAACTTTATCAATGAACTCAATGTAAATGTGAATTAAGTCTAATTAAAAAAACTTATTTTAAATACATGGGAGGTTTTGGATTGATGTTCTAAATCTAGTTTTTGTACTTTGGCTTCCTTTTAAATTCACTCATGTCAGATGCACAGGTAAATAAATTTAAGTGCAAAATAAGAAAATAACATAAATTTTAAAATTAGATTATATTATTAAGTTTAAATTTTAGGTATAATTCACATATTAAAAAACTGAATTATGATAAATGATTTTGAAAGTCTTAATTATAATTATTATTATTGTATATTGTCTCAGGGGTATTGTTTTGTGTTGCAGGTATGGAAGAACTAATTATGAAGGTGAGTGGTTGGGAATGAAAATATTTGTTCTCACACCCAAACACTTTACTTTCTTCAAAGAAGCATTACATATATCTTTCATGGTGGAAGACAACAACACTCACCACATTTTCAAATACATCAAATATACTTTATAGCCTTTCATTTCATTGTATCCAAACACCAGTAAATAAATCATCTCAACTATGAATGAGACTTTGTTTAGACATATTCCAATGCATTCATTGAACATAATAACAAAAAAATCAAAATGTTTTCTTATGTATTATGTTAAAATTTTAAAATTTATGTGTCACATTATATGTTTATAAATAATCAATGATAAACAATAAATAGTTTAATAAAATTATTTTATAAAATTTATAACATATGAAATACTTCATTTTTTAATTTTTATTGATTTATAAAAAAATTGATTTATAAAATTTCTTTAATGTTAGTGGATTATAACTCCACAACTTCAAAAAAAAATTATTCTCCCCGTGATCCTAAACCTTTGCACACAAATAGTGAACATTTGGAAAATAATTAATATATTGATGTAAACTTGTACCTTTCTTTTCCTTTACACTTACTTTACTTCCACAACAATACCAGATAATTAACCACGGGATTTAGTAATAGAGTGAATCGTTTTCGAAATCAATTCAATGATATATCTACTGCAAATTCACACATTTACTCTTCAATAAATCAACTTATAAATGATTTTTTCAATGTAACATGATTTCACAAATAGGTTTATATCCATTTTTAATTGTTTTAGAATTAATAAAAAAATATTTAGCTTTGTTCTATTTAAGAAATATTAAAAGTTGTCGTTGTTTAATTTCCTGAACGATCACATTCCATGTGTAAAATATATGTTGAAAATAAATACAAATAAAATAAATACCTTTGAAATTAAAATATACCGTTTTGTTCTTCTCATAAGACATTAATCACATATAAGAGAAATTTAAAAATAATAATAATAGTTTACATTTATATATTTAAATTATATCTCTTAATAAAAATCTTTGGTTACACTAAAAGGCTTAGCTAGAGAAAACAAGTAGAATAATTTGGTTAACATTTTGTATATTAACAGTTATAGAAAGTAAATTTAGTGATGAATAGTGTAGTGTTATCTCTTACTTTAATTTGGGGTAAATTTTAGCAATATTAAAGTGGGGAGCAGCATGAACATGAGCATGCTTCCATGACACGTGTAAGGCGTATTTCACGCTCACGCTATATGGATTCGTGAGTCATGAACCAACATATAGCTTTATAAAACTATAATTATTTTAATCCAAAAAGTCTTATTATTATTATTATTATTATTCTAGAAAGGTTTTAAAATAAAATAAAAAAACAGGACATAAAAATAGACATGACAAGAATGTACTAAGGTGGTGTTGGGTTGCATGAAAGGTTGTCCATAACCTCCAAGTATGGACATTTTATCTGCACTCAAAACACATTCATTCTTGCCAACAATTGCCTCCAAAAAACAAACAAAATAATACTAATAATTCAGGCTTCAATGGATTGGAGGTTATGCAATGTGACTTAACAACAACACTAAAATAGTATTCATAAATCCAGGGTGCGTATTTTTATACAAACAAGAAAGATCTATCTCAGATATAGACTTCAAATTTTTTTTTAATGAATACATTCTATTTTTTTAAATGTGCGGATTTAAACAGAAAGAGAAACCTGATTTGGATGTAGAAGGATTGAGGTTGAGAATTGTGATAGATATGTTAAGCACATTCACAAATTTGACCTTCTTTAACGTTTAGCGTCTAAATACAGAAAAGCGTAGTTGAGTAGAAAAATAGATGCAGAGGTATATATAACTAGGCAGCAAGAATATTCTATTAGGAGCAGAGGAGATGTGGGACCTTCTCTCTGTCGGTTGCACCTACCTACCTGTGCTTTCTATTTCTATTGCAAAGGATAACTTAATGTTATAGGTTGAGCTGTGTAAAGTATAACCACTTAAAATTTCTTTATCAACTTACATTCAGAATAACAGAAACAAATTCATGTATGAAACCATAAATTTTAATTTCAGTACAATAATTATAAGAGAAACGTCACTATATAAGAGACTTTGTCATCTCCCCAGTTAGTAACACAAGACATTTTCCCTTAGTTGGTAAGCAATGTAACACAATCTAGCAGATTAAGTAGAGTGAGTAATTACAATCATTTAGTAACAAATAGAACATCCCTAACGAAAACTAGGCAAATAACTGAGCCAGTGAAACCTTTCCCCTCCCTTGAATGCAGGTTAGAAACCTATAACATAAACAGTGATAATGAACAAAAATGAAGAGTGAACTTAAAATTAGCCAAAAGGTGTTATTGGTAATATAGAAATTGCAGATAACAGAGAATATGGGAAAGAGGGAAGCAGTTGATCGAACAGAATCTCTTGAACTTGCGGCTTCAAAGAGTATTAGGAAAACATTAATAATAAATGGAAAGAAGAAATGATGCTAAAAGGAAGCTTGTGTTTTCCAGATTGCAGGAAGTGTTTGAATTGTTCCGATGGAACAACATTGATGTGTTGTTTTGCAGTAGAAGAGCGCCTAAATTGAGAAGCAATAGGTGCAAGAGGTAAACCTTCTTATGACTATTTTCATTGCCCTGGACAGTATATGAAATCAACAAACACTTCCACATCCAATAAAGTCACCTGCTCTGATTATGAGCCAAACTTTAGTTATTTGGTAGGATTTCCACCTGCTGATTTACACCCATTCACATGCTCTTTCTATGTTAACATATGTCCTGCTATCTTATTATCTTAAGATCGTCAACAGAAAATATATTATATTTCACTATCGAAAATATAATCTTTCTAACCCCAAAGGCTAAACTCAGAATTCTCATATTTACATATTATCTTATAACAATTATATTATAAATTATATTTAAAATCAATAGTATAAATGACATTCAAAGTAAAATTAGAATTAAAAATAGTAATTATTGGCCACTCAAATTTTAAAATAAAACTAATCTCAGCTTAAAGTTGTTGGCAAAGACTTTGTCAGAATGTCTTACTTGCAAGATGCATTATTTTTACTTCTCCATTCTTCACATGTTCCCTAATAAAATGAAAACCAGCATCAATATGCTTACTAAACAAGAATATAATCTTTCTAAATAATCTCAAAATAGACTTCTAAAATTCTACTAATAATTTTTTGTTGAACAAAGAATCTACTTTTCAAAAATAATAATACAATCTCTCTAAATAATCTTACAATAAACTTATCAAATTTTATATATTCTCTAATAACACTTATACTATAAATTACCTTTAAATGACATTTAAAACCAAAATTAAATGTAAATAATTACTAAGCTCAAAGTCGTCATCAATTTTGTTTTGTAAATTTTATTTTTTTTATAAAAAAAATTACAAAACAAAACTGATGACAACTTTGAGTTTAATGCTTAACAAATTCCTCCCTTGAACTCAACTTTCCTATTCTTCATTCAAACTGTTTTTTCTGACCATCATCACCCACACTTCCAATTTTATGTTTTGTCTGACTCCAACATTTCCCAGCAAGCACCAAACTGACCTATCATGAGTTATGGTTTGAATTACTTTTAATTTCCCAAACAAATCTTCTACAATTTTACCCTTGGAAATACTTTACAGAAGATCCTGACTTCAATGAGCTTGGAACATAATGATTAGACCATATATCTCTTTCAAATGATGTCTCGATAGTATTCCATTTACGGTTTTCTCCCAAATCAGAACCTCTACTTTTGTGGATAACACATGTACCAAATTTCTTATTGTCGTAAAAAAACTTAAACTGAGTCCCCTCAGTCAGACTATCTTAAGTATTTCCTACACTCTCATCAATAATAATAAAAAATATATGAAAGATATTTGTCATTGACATTTGGTTCATTATAAGGGGCTTTCACCTTTTTCTTTTCGTGGCAAAAGCAACAAATGGAGTTGTTTTACTTAATTGACTATAATTTCTTTGTCTTTCTTCGTATCAACGTATGTCTCTTCCAATTTTGTAAGCCTTCTTTTCAGGTTACCTAATTTTGCTTTAATATTTAAGATACTAGAACACTCCTTTTATTTAGAAGATTGTACTTTTCATTATTCAATAAATTGCAAAATTCTTCAATCTACTTGATTTTGCTCTTAAACCTTCGTTCAAACTCAACTTAGAAAATACATAGTCGAAAAAGTTGCATTTGTGATGCAAAATTTGAAATGGAAGGTTTTGGGAAAAAATCAAATAGTTGGGAATAATTTAGCAATTTACTAAATAATAAAAAACACCATCTCCTAAATAAAATAAGTGTTCTGTCAATAAAAAGTGTTGAAACATATCAAACTCAATTAATCATATACGTCATTATTGAAAAAATCAATTAAAATAGTTATAAATAAAATTGATCAATGTAAATTTCAAATAAAACAAAAAAACAAAGTAAAATTTCTAACTTAAATCAACTAACCATGAAGAGGTGACAATTTGAACGATCCTCTCCATTCACTTTCATATTTCTACGCATTCGAATAAAAATAAACCTAAATTATCCTAGCACTTTCCTTTATTTGTAAATAGTAAATTTTCAGAACAAACACATGCTAATAAAATATTATAAATTAAGTAAATATAAAGCCTAAGGATATAGATAAGAGTTGTGAAACATTTATTGGCATAAGTAATTTAATTAGAAAAATGTTACATGTAAGTTTACCAAGTAATTGATATTCTTCTAAACTGGTTGACTCCAAACATTGTCTTCAATAAATGATAAGAAAACAGTATTCATCTTTTTATTAAAACGGAAGGTTTAAATAGGGTTGTTGGGGTTGATGATAGTAAACTTCTCAGTCCTCTACATCTGTAACTATTTCAGGCAATTTCTTCCTGCACCTCCACATTTTTCTTCCTGCACCCTTACATTTTTCAAAAATACCGAAACTACCCTTTACCAGCCAAAGAGGCCCAGCCCTCAAGTTAGCCAACATGTCTAAATTTAATTTTTTTATTTTCTGAATTTTTTAGAAAAAGAACTCGAAAAGAACGAACATCGCTCTTATGTATTTTTGTTTCTAACAAAAAATCTTGGATCTCGTGGTTATGGAGGTCAAGGTTATCTAATTGTTGATTTTTTAATTGTAAAGAAGTTTTATAAATGTTTTTATATTCTTTTAGAAAATAAGAGATGGTGGTTGTATAACTAAAAAAGGGTGACAGATAGCGAAGTGTTAGGGCTTCAAAAGAAACATTGTGGTGCATATATAAAAGCAAATATGGGGTAGCATCATGGGCCCAAATTTTAGAAACGAAGGGTGGTGTATATAAAAAGTGAGTGGCGAATAGCAGAATACAGGCTTGATTTTTTAATTTTTGAAATTTTTGGATTTCTTATAATTTACATTGTTTATCTTTATTTTTATCAAAAAAAATACTGAGAAAAAGATAATATGTAGATATGCAAATACCCAAACAAAATGTTTTTATTAAATATGACATGACCCATGCACTCATACATATATCTAACATTTATTGACCAAAACTAATTGGGCAATTTCTCTCCCTCCACCATATCATTTTGGATGTGCACCCAATATAACTTTTAAAACCCCATTTTATTCTTGTCTTCTTTGTTTTGAAAAAAGGTGCATAAGAGCTTGGTATTCATTTAAGGTGCAGAGGAGGTGTTGATGGTGTAGTGTTGGTGTGGTGGTGGAGGGAAGGTTTCACTCTTAGTTGCGGTTCACTTTATTCTGAGGTAAGACAACACATTGCATCTCTTTTTTTAGCGATTTTTGAGCTGGGATGTTCCAGAATAACGATGTCCAGAAGTCTGGATATATGCTTACAGATGCATAGTCTAGAAGGCAATGTCAGTAACTCCAGATATAGAAATTTGTAAGTTAATTTGATTTCCAAATTAAGGTTTCGAATTCCATGTCTGGAAGTGAAGATTGAATTTCGGATACCTATATCCGAAAGGAGTATTTGAGTTCTGGATATGAATATCCATAATGGTTTTTTGGGGTTTGAATTTCTACATCCTGAAGGTTTTTTTAGGCTTACGGATATTAATATCCGAAAGGTAACTAATATTTTTTTTTCCAGCATTGTTAATGGATACAACAGACTCATACATGGGAATTTCAGGGGATATTGATGTGTGGGATGAATTAGATGATGTTGATTTAGAACAATCAATAACTTATAATGCGTTAGATAATTAACATAGGGCACATGAGCGTAGTGAGGCATTTACTACAAATGAGGTAAGGTAAATATTAGGTGTGTGAATTGTAGTTTGTGAACGATTTTAAAATTTGGCATATTTTATTGTAGGTATTTCGTAATCGATAGAAGTTGTTAGAGTGGACGAGAAGTGTTGGCTATAGTTATGGATTTGTTATTGTTATATTAAGGTCGGATACATGAATGGGGTAATGAGAAAGGATGATGTATGTATTATTAGGTTGTAAGAGAGGAGGTAAATACAATCCGTATAAGAAAGACGTAGATATCAGTTGAACTGGAAGTAAAAAGTGTGAATGTCCTTTCAAATTGCAAGGCAAACCAGTCAAATGTGGTGAAGGGTGGATGGTTGAATTAATTTGTGGTTCTCACAATCATGATTTGACAGAGACATTGGTGGATCATCCGTATGCTGCAAGGTTAAATGTTGAGGAAAAAACTATGGTTGAGGATATGACTGACACTTCAGTGAAGCCAAGGAATATTTTGCTAACCTTGAAAGAGAGAAATGAGAAGAATGTGTTGACGATAAAGCAAGTTCATAATGCAATGAGTGTTCACTGAAGATCACAAAACAGAAAAGCAACAATTTATGTTGTTACTGGAGCGAGACATGCCCTTGACAGACTTAAAGGGTTGTTTTTAAGAGTTGATTCATACCTTAGGGTGGTGGTATGTGATAAAGACATTGTCTTAATGAATGCAATCAGAATCGTGTTTCCTGAAGCTTATAATTTGCTATGTTGATTCACATTGATAAAAATGTAAAAGAAAAATGTAAAATGTTGGTGCATCCAAGAGAGGCATGAGATCAAATAATGCAAGCTTGAGGATCTGTTGTGGATTGTGATATTGTTGAGGCCTTTGAAGATCATGTCAATGGATTTCAAGTTTTCTGTTTTCCATGACCTATATTTGTTGATTATGTGATGGCTACATGATTACGTGCACATAAAGAAAAATTTGTGAAGGCATGGACATATAAGGTGATTCACTTAAGAAACAAAACAAGTAACATGGTTAAGGCGGCACATTGGAGCCTAAAGAGAATTCTTAAAAATTCCATGGGGGATTTATGTTTCTGTTGGGATTCGATCAACAAGATGATTATTTTACAACATAATGCAATCAAAGCTTCATTCCAAAAGAGTTTGCATGTGGTCGGACATCGGTTTAAGGTTACAACATACAAAGCTTTTGTGTCTAAATATGCTTTGAACCGCTCTACATCCACTGCACTATTTTTTTATCAAACCCCACACCTTATTGCCGAAGAGCTTGATAAAAATTAGTGTGGTGGATGTACGCTTACATATAATCATGGTCTTCCGTATGCGTGTCAATTGGCTTCATTTGATTTGGGTAGCATACCACTTAAATTAGTACATGCCATGTGGACTCGATTAAGCTTTGAAGATATTGCAACTCAATAATGTTCATCTAAGTTGTCAATTGACAAAGATTTTGAGGTCTTGTCTCTTCAGATGCAACTCCATGGTCAACGCGGAGGGATTCTACCAACAAATCATTAGTTGCATCTGTATCTAAGGTCTGTTGCGTGTAAAATTGGTCGACAATGGGCAGATGCAACAAATTTGACACATCATCAAGAGTGATGGTCATCTCCTCAATAGGTAAATGAAATGTGTTTGTCTCTGCATGCCACCTCTCTACAAAAGCACAAAACAATCATCGATCTAAATTCTCATAACTAGCATGAACCAAACCACCTAAGTTAGGTAACATCTCCATCTCACCAAAAAAATAAAAAAGAAAAGACCAAAACAGGACATGCAAACATAACACTGGTAAGACAACATGACAGTGCAAAAACTGTTTCATAGGTCACCACATAAAAAGAAAGGGGTCACCACCTCCCCATGTCAGTGTCACTAATTCAAGACATTAACATTCACATTGAATTCTATCACCAGTAACTCAATCCCTAACCTTTTGGACAAACAAAAACTTCAAAACCAACCCCAAATTCATTCAAACTTCAAAACTCAAAAATCACAACACCAAACAAACAAACAAAATTACACTACACTCAACGCTAAAAAACAGAAATAAAAGTAATAGCAAAACAACCAAACAAATAACCCCGTATCAAACAAAGCAAAATACATACCTCAATCGAAATTGCACTCTTAAACCCCTCAAGACGGCAACGCACCTCTCCTATGCTTCATTCTCCATTCAAAAACCGCTGCAATCGAAAACACCCTAATTGAAAACCCTAATCCCTCCAAATCCCGTTGTTGCTTTTGCTAAACGGTGCACACAAAATTGCACCTCTTCGTTCGCAACTAACAATCCTCAAATGCAAACGGTCTCCCTTTACAATCCACAACCCTCAAACGAAATGTTCTTCCTTCGAAATCCTACCTTTCAAATGTTCTTCATTGCCAAATCTTGAAACGCACAGTTCAAATACAATTTTTTTTTCAATTTTTTCACCTCAACAACTGGAACTCACACATTATTTATTTAATATTAAAACCGTCATACGAGACGGTTGTATTATGAAGCAGCAAATAGGAATGTAAAAATATGGATGCCCAAAACAAAAAAAGTGAGATAGCGTGAGTGGCGTAGGTGAGTGTGTGAAAAAAACTGAATGGGTTGTGGGAGTGCAAAAAATGAGCGTGAGAGGAGTGTGGAGAGGAAATGTGAGTTTTTTTCCCATTCAATTTCACCTTCATTTGCATCAATTTCAACACCTTCAACGCGTGACGTTTACTTCACGCGGCCACGCATTTACCTTTTTTTTTACTTTCCTTTTAATGATTTTCATTTACATTCATATACTTTAAAAAGAATGTAGTTTTCAATTGTAAAAATCAAGAATAATATTATTTTACATTAATCACAACACCTTTTAGTTTCTAATATGTGGAAACATGTCAACTATCACAATCTAAACTAACAATAACATCTCCCATTCATCATAAAATCAAACAACAAAACCCTTATACATAAATTAAATATTTTAAATTATTCAATAAAATAGTTTATTTACTAAAAATGAATTAAAATATCAAAGTTTAAGA
>Ga0123341_1007324_pt1 | contig 10045 bp, 6 predicted proteins | sample Turbeapinknodule_FD_89959 | JGI IMG/M metagenome (GOLD analysis project Ga0123341, IMG submission 89959) | Root nodule microbial communities of legume samples collected from Mexico - Turtle bean Mexico pink nodule | ecosystem: Host-associated > Plants > Roots > Nodule | place: Mexico: Nepantla...
ATAATATATATTAATAATATAAATATTTATAGAAAGTATCAAATTGACCATATTTCTTGTAATAAATCCAATTTTTTGATTGATGTATTATTAATGAATCTTAAGTAAAATTTTAGAAATTGTCACATAACATATTCAAGAAAATATCTTGTAATTTATATAAATAATATACAAGGATATATATACTATATCCTATCGGTTTCAACAATTATTTATAGAAGATTGATTGTTCTTTCTTTGCTTTTTTTTTTTCTACTCGATATTTTTTAAAAAAAAATCTCCAAAATATATTTAGTGATTAATATATTAATAAAAGCATATCTGGATTATTGAATACCCTAAATTCTAAACTTGTATTACTAAAACAATCTTATTAAATCTGTATATGTACATGTGGTGGATGTCAGGACATAAGTAATGTTTGTTCACTTGGTACATAATTCGTTATCGTGCTGGTAATCTCCAAATCCTTCAAAGCTTTTCCTCTCTTGTGTGTGTTCCGTCGGTCGGTGGAGGTACCTGCGATTGCACTCCGACGCTCAAATCAGTGCTTGTGTTTTATTTGTTCCCTGGTATGAAAAATGTACATTTTCCCCTTCAGAAGTCTCGTTTATAAGTTGACTTTGACCTCTACTTGTATGTGACAGATAATCAGTTCACCTAAACGTGTATAGTGGTCACCAAAACATGTATAATAGTCTTCAGATCGTGCGTAGTGGTTCTCTGATATTTTGGGAGTGGTGTGTCTTTGGCTCATTCAACTTTAGTTACAAATAATTCTTTATTACGTATTTGTTATATATTGTGAATGTCGCTTGATTCGATCGTTCGATACCCGACCGGTAAAAAATCTTTTATGCGAATTTATAACATATTATTTGATTTGTCGTGTATTTTTTATTTTAATTTTATTCAATTTATTATTTTCCGATAGAGAGTAACGTGGTTCACTCTATCTCTATCGTTAAAAATAGAATTTTCATTATTCGGAATGTCACAAGGCTTTTGGTTTTCTCTTCTTGTAGTGAAGTTGAAAGGTTAAAGGGCACTTAGCTTGTTCTCATTTGAAGTCAAAAGGGAGTCCCATAAGCATGCAGACGCTGATCCTCTATCGCTTCCTCCACCCAATTTCTCAAAACGCTGTCGTTCCCCGCTACGCCATGTCTCGTTCCTCCGAAGCCTCCTTTCCCACCATCACCACTACCTCTATCTCCTTCTCTCAGCTCCAAGTATCTCTCTCTCTCTTTATTCTTCATGTTCCTTGTTTTCGTTTTCCATGTTTTTGTGATTTTTTTAGAGTCCGAAATAAACTCTCAAGTCGCGTTCAGCTTTGAAATACTACTATCATTCGTATGATATGTGTTTGATCCTCTGTTTTTGTAATGCCTTGCCTGGTTCAGTGATGGCTTTCTCTTTGTTTTTGTGCAGTGCTGTGTATTTGTTTGATTATTGATCTTCTTATTTCGTTGTGACAGGATAAGAACGCTGACTTGTCGTTGAAGATTGAAGAAGGCTTTGGAACCAATGGATTAGGGATTCTATCCGTCACTGATGTACGGGCTGTTTCACGTGTTTGTTTCCATTTTTTCAGTTTTAATCACTTTTTTCATTTCTGCAAAATCTTTATATTAACCCATACACCTAGAAACTAGCTGTTTTAGTCTTTCCACATACACTTTTTAATCCGATTTGGTTTTTAAATTTTGGTATATTTGTTAGATATCCACATCGACTAAGAGAGTAAGAGATTAGAACATTTCATAATTTGTGAATGTTACTTTATAAACTAATTTTATAAAGTTGAGTTATGTTTAAAATTCATTTCTTAATAATATTATAGAGATTAAAATGGGGAGTTTCTAGGTGTTCAGCTTAAAACGCAAAGTAAAAGTAATGGAACTTGTTTCAAATAAAACATGCTTTGTGTTTGATCCTCTGTGTTTTTCGGGGGAGGGGTATAATTCGTTGGTTTCTGGAGTTGCTCTTAACAGATTTAATTGTTGATGATGTTTGTTGGTGTTTGGATATAGTGTTGAACCAAGTCTGTAAAAAATTATCTACTGAAACAACGAATACAAGAGTAGAACTGAAGGCTGCGTCTGTAGTACAATTTACTAGCTATCATCGTTTTTTTTTTCATTGAACAATGTAGTGTAGCAGCACTTACTTCCGAAACAGATTTTTTGTACCAAACCCCTCTGCTAGTTTATATAATTATTTCTTCTGTGATAGATGCGGAATGGGGTTATGTATGCCCATTTATCGTTATAAACATAATTTTTTCCTTCATAGTGATGATTATAAAAAGATGTAGCATCTCTGGAGCTGGCAATTCCTGTGTATTGATTTTCTGCATGCATTACAATTTATGCTGTCATAATTATTTTATTGGAATTAATTACAGGTTCCAGGATACCCTTCATTGCGCAGAAATCTATTGCAACTTGCACCTAGGTTTTGTGCTTTTGAGATGATATTTCTACATATATATTCCCGGTGCATTAGTTTTAAATCATTCAAGGAGACCGTTGGAAGCCGATATTATGTTGATGATAACATATTCATGTTCCTTGGTCAGGTTGGCAAAACTTCCCAAAGAAGTGAAGGAGGATCTTGAAGATCCTAACAGTAGGTAACTTGTCTGTATTTAAGACTTCTTACTACTAAATATTCACTTTGCATTGCATATTCTGTTTCATTCATTTGCCTTACATATTTTCTTCTGCCGTTAGTTCAAGGCCCTGTGTTCGTAGCTTTCTGTGGTGGCAAATAACTTACGATGTTTCTATCCACCCTTAATTCACAGGTACAATTTTGGTTGGAGTCATGGGAAAGAGAAACTTGAGTCAGGGAAGCCAGGTAATTCTTTCATCTGTTAGACATAGTAATTTTTGGTCGTTTCTCTTTGAAGCCTTGAATTTTTTATGGGTTAAATTTTGTTTATTGCTATGTTCTCTGGTGTTTCAACCCATTTCTATTTACTGTGTGTTCTATTTTGGATATGCATAATTATTTGAAAAACTTGCTGCGCATTTCTTTGGTATTTTGATTATTCTGTTTATGAGATGTCTTGTCATGCCCATAATTGTAATTATTTTCTCTGTAATAAAAACTATTTTCTGTCTGGACAAACACAGGAGTTATTTTTGTTTTGTTTTTTGTTTTTGATCAGCTGAGCTATTTTTGTAATCCTATGCTTCCAAATTACTTATGAGAAAGAGGCCTGGTTTGTTTGAAAATATTCAGTGAGAAATATGAAATAGTGTATTTTTTGAAGTTTAAGATGTAAAGAAACATGTAAAGCATAGATACATCATACATAGTGAATATGAATTAGTTGTACTTTTCAAAGCGTTATGTGAATTGTGATAGCATAGCCATGACAACTCTTTGTCTTAGAATTCCATGCCTGGTTAATATTTGATCTTTAGATGGAAAAATAGGCAAGCAACCTCTGGTTGATACTTAGATGTTGAGCAGATGTGCTTTATTCAGCACGGAATGGTTTCATATGGAGACCAGATTTGTGCATTACCAATCAGATGCTTTGAATTAGAACCCCACACAGATTTGTCGAAGTTTTTTCTGTAGTTACTGTGCCCATTGGAGAAATTGTTATATTGATTTCTGGAGTCAGGATGCTGGATTATTAAAATATTATTTGATCATTCTACAAGTAAATTATGATTTTCATTTGTATGGAAGTGACTTTCTGTCAAAAGAAAGTAATGACTTTTGTGTTAAAGTTCTTCATAAAATTAAAATCTGATCTATAATTCTAGTTAGTAACTTGAACTATATGATATTTATGATAATATTTATTTGTATCTGTGAACTTGGGAATTCTGGTGCCTAGTTGCTTGCGTGCATGCATTTTGGAAAATCCAGAAGTTATCTTATTAAGTACGGCTATTTTCGTTATCTAATTCTTTTATTTCTTGAGTGCAGATATATTAAAGGGATCTTACTATGCCAATCCCATACTTGATACACCCACAACAGAGGTTTCCCTGATACAACGGTAATAGTGATAGATGAAAACATCATAGAATTTTCAATTTTTTGTGTTATTTATCATATTGGGAAAAACTTAAGTCTCATATTGGTTAGAGATAGTGGCATAACATCAGTGTATAAGTTGGAACAACCTTCTCGTTATTAGCCGATTTTATAATATTGAGTTAGGTCCAATTCCCAATTCTATAATAGTACCCTAGATCTATTAAAGGAGTCACCTACCATCTTATATATGTACCAAGCCCAATAATGCTGGACCTGAAGAGGTGTATTGGGAAAAACATAAGTCCCACATTGATTAGAGATAATGTTAAAATACAGTATATAACTAGGAGACTACCTTTCACCTTACAAGCTAGTTTTATACGAGTGAACTAGATTTAAAGCCAAATTTTAAGATATTATAATTTAATTGTTATTCTTTTAGATATATGGCCTTCACATAATTTATCACAGAATTATACCAAGTTATCACGTCACCTCACCTCAGTCAACAAGTTATTTTTAGTTATCATATAGAACCAATGTAGTTTATGTTTCTCTTTATTGTCATCTTATCCTTCTTACTTTCTTAGTTGCATTTATATTATATTGTGTAGCTCTGTCTGAAATTCTGTGTCTATGATCATACACATCTCCTTGGATTTGTGTTTTCTGCAGGTATCCATCATATTGTGGATCAAATATATGGCCTAGGAACGCTTTACCAGAACTCGAAGTGGGTAGGCCCTGAAGCCTGAACTGATTTTGTATTGCCGAGTTTGCTTACCTGATTTGTGGAGATATATATTGCTGTCTTTATAGATAATTGTGTTTCCCATAGTTTTACACAAATGATCATAAGATGATGATTATAGATGATAAGTTATGCCTTTGTGAATGCAGTAATCAACCTCTGTCGTTACCTTTTGTCAGTTTTTTGTGACTCTTTACAAGTTCACCGTAGATACTGGAAACATTACTTAGCGTAATTTACACTTACTGAAAAAATATTTCATATTTTACAGAGAATCTTGTAAAAATTACTAAAAAGGAATTCTTGGTAAAAATATTTCCAATCCAATCAATAATTGGTTACTTATTTATGTCTTGAGCAGCTGAGTGCTTCCTAACTTGAAGATATTTTCACCAACAATTTCCTTTGTAATTTTCTTGTAGTCTTTTCATTCTTTCTGGATAAATGATTAATGTATTCTGAACTTAAAGTTTGAAAATTAACATGATATTCATACTTCTTCCAAACGATGTTTAAATTAGTGGGTGGATGAATGTAAATTATCTTGGTTTATTTTTTCTTGATGGTAAAGTGATTGGTTGCAGTTCATCATTTATTTATTTTCAACATGTAGCCTTCAAAGCACTTGGCATGCTGATATTTGATGTCGGATTGATGTTGGCATATCACTGTGATCAGTATGGTAAGACAGGAAGCACTATTTCATTTGGCTTTAGACAAAGACATCTTGAATGGTCTATGGTGTTCACCTAGCTTTCTATTTCATTGGAATTGTTGCCTGTGGGAAGTTCGACTCCTTTTTTTTGCTTATTTATTCCTTGTAAAGTTAATTTTCCGTCCTATTTTGGAATCAAATAGAGATTTTTTTCACTAGTTGAAGTGACTTATATAATAGAGAAGTTCTTAGTGGTTTTACATTGAGTAGGAATAATAATAATCTGGTCTAGAGATTCTTTCTTGAAAATAACAGGATTTGATTTTTATCCCTAGATATCTCGTGGAATTGTTTTAAAGGATATAATACTGCTTCTTTTTTAGCAACAGTAGACATAAGTTACCTCAAAATGCATGTTATTCCTTTTCCCTCACTCTTGCCCTATAAGCTAGGAGTCATCCTTAAATTTTTTTAGGCTGGTGCAAAATTTTCATATTTACTAGAGATAGAGCTTGGTAAGAGTATTTAAGTGGGGGCAGCTCTCACCTCAAAAGTCAGTCTTGAAGAATTAAGTTAGGCCCAAAAATATATTCTATAGTTGTATAAGAGCAAATCCTATATCTAATAAAAGGGTCACATATCACAGTGTTATCCACTTACATCCAATAGTGTTGGGCGTGATGAGGTGTATTGTGAAAAACCCAAATCCAGTGTCTACGAGAGATAGAGCCTAAAAAAGAGTATGTAAGTGGAGGGCAACCTCACCTCACTGGCATGGCAATTGCCACTCACCATTTCTTTTTTTTTGCTCATAACAACCGGTTGTACTTTTGTTTTTACTTCTATTTCTGTCGTAATATATTATCACACTCAAACAACTTGTCAGTATCGAAAGGGATGAAAACTCATAAGGATGAAGGTCTGGAATCAATACTTCGTCGCTCCCGCTGTCACAAAGGACGTTTGCTGTATTATTTTCCTTCCCAACAAGGGTAAATCTGTCATAAATAGTCTCCTTGCTTGTTATAAGATTTCTGTCATAAAAAATGTTCTATATATTTTTTTTTCTTTCTAATTGGTGAAATTAAAGTCAAGACAATAATAAACCTGGAATTGTTCTAATATTAATATGGTAATTGAGAATCATTTCAACTTGAATGATATCACATTAAAAGAACATTATGTTGGTTTTTTCTTTTACGTAAAAGTATCAATGTGGTTTGAATTTACGATCCCATGTAATCCTACTAAAACCCCTCATCACTAAGTCAATTCTACTGGCTATTGTACTGGCATCCTTATTTTAGTTTAAACCCTGATTATAGGGGGCCTAGTGGAGGGTTGGACCTCTAATAAATTATCACCATGTCTCGAAATCTAAAAAGACTGTGGATAATTGTTGTAAGCTTGATGCTAGAGTAAACATTTTCTATACTTTAAGTTGTTAAGGAGATTGAATGTGATGCTAGTGGCGGAACACTTATCTTTGATTGCTGTTTAAAAGGCATAACATTTCATTTTATGGATATCCTTACTTATGGACTAGGTTATAGCCTGGAATCCTAATGCTTTTCAGCTCACTTCAAAATGCTGTTTAGAGTATATTTTAGTTCTAGAGTTTAATAAGTTTAATATAATTATATATACTTGAAAAGCACAATCATTTCTAGTTATACATGTTCATATTCATGAATATATATATTAACAAGTTACAAATGATGTTTAACAGAGACCCAGATGGTAACTCTTTATCTTCTTGGTGTGGATGGCATACTGACCATGGTTCACTGACAGGTTGTTTTGTATGTTTATTTTTATAGGATATGTGTTGTGCTCTCATTCTTTTTCATTCAGTGTGAGATTAACTTCTCATAATCTTCCTAGTTAACTTAACTAAAGAAGTCCGTGGACATTAAGAAGTTAAATTGTTGCCAAGTGTATAGTTCTTCAGATGCTATCATTTGCCTAATTTCCATTTCAATTCAATATGTAGGTCTAACTTGTGGTATGTTTACGAGAGATGGTGTAGAAATGTCTTGCCCTGATAGTGCTGCTGGCCTCTATATTCGAACAAGAAGTGATCAAATTGTCAAAGTATAAATTCTTCTAGAATTACAAGTAAACTGGATATATAAATGATTAAAAAATTACATAATTGAAAAATTAAAATTGGTTCTTGATTCATCTTTGTTTCAATGTGAAGAACCCATCCTTTCTTGGCAGGTAAGTTCTTTTGACAGTATTGAGTGATTTTGGACAGAATTTTTTGTGAAGTGGATTCAGATGCTTTAGACAGGGATGATGCAATTTTAGATAGGGAAATGCCCGTAAAACACTCTTTAATAAGGAGTATGAATGACTTAAATGATTTAGTAACTCACGAATTTCGTCCAATAATGTCATATTCAAAAGAGTTTGTTGCTAGAAATATTTCCGTTGGTATGTAAATATGTCAATTCATATGACAGCATATAATGAAAAATTTTATAACACGTCAGCTGCAAGAAATATTCCTTGACTTCAAAAATAATAAAATCACTGTTTGAATTGTTGAAAATTTGAAGCTTAGACTTTTAGTGAATTAGTATAATGCATTTAGTCATTGTTTATTCTATATTATAGGTTGTCTTTGGAAAAGATGATATAGCATACCAAATTGGTGAAACCACTCAAATACTTTCTGGAAGTTATCTTTGTGCAACACCTCATTGTGTTCAGGTAATTTAAAAATTCCAATGGCATACATGTTATATCGCCCCTTTTTTATAATAGGCATGTAGAATAATATGTCATGGTCACCCTGTTGAAGTTGTTTAATATATCTTGCTCCAAGGTGTTGGCACCCAAATCCAATCAAAATCCAAATATTTGAACCAGATTTTAAATTTAAATCTATAATTTTTATAAAAATAATTTGGATTAGATTTTTATAAAAATGCAATTTCTTTTACTCAAGTGTTTCCTTTTTTGTTCAGTTTCCACAAGCAGTCTTTTGTAATCAAATGTGAATGTTAATGTTATGATACTTTTAGGCTCCCAAGGGGAACAAGTCTTCTGGTATCGAGCGCTCGACATTTGCATTATTTATGCAACCGGACTGGTATGCTCTCCAAGGCTGAACAATAAGGCTGGACTGTTCTGTTGCTTAAATTATGTCAGGAGCTATCTTCTGTAGAACATTAGGGAAATCTCAGGTCAGTGATCAATTCTGTGAATAATGTGTCAATAATTATGCTTTTCAGGGATGAAAAACTCAATTTTCCCGAGGAAATTCACATTCATAAAGAGGTATGTATTAATCTTGAGGTCATGATAATTCTTCACATTTAGCATGAAATAACTCACCATACGAGATTTGAATTAGTAAAAGATGACATTAAAAGAAAGAAAAGTAACGGAGTGACTTTTGCAATATCATATGTGACATGCTAGGCAATAACGTTTCCGGATTCCACCCAAAAAGTATTGTTTTCTACATAACCGTTTAACGACACTAAATCCATCTCACTTTGAAATCTATGAAGTTAGCATTCTGCATGTAGATGATACGGCCTGAACCTGCTGCTTTCTTCATATTAAATGAGGTAAGCCTTGTTTCTAATCTCAAGAACGGGCTTATGGGCTGAAATTTTATCATTTCTTTTCCAGCTTATTCCATCAAATGCTTCCCTTACTTTTGGAGAGTATTCAGAGATGCTGCTGGACAAATATTATCACCAAAAACTGTAATGTTTACATCTTGACCATTGATGTTGATCAAACTCGATCTTTTTTTGGCTATCTGTTTTAGCTTCATGTTTATCTGCTTCGTTTTGCTCTGGCTCTCTGATGGTAACTTGGTTTACTGTTCCTTTTTTCCAGGACCTAAGGTCGATCACTTGTTGCTTCTCTGCAAACAGGTATAACTGGTTGAAGAAGAGACTTGGCCTGTTAATTCAAATAATACTGTGTAAATGTGTAGTTGCTATTGGATAGTAGCAAAAGAAATGGATAGATGGTTGACTTGTTACTTATATGCCAACAAGTATAACTAGTTGGGAAGAATTAGCCTGTTTGTGTAAATAAATGTGCAGTCACTGTTGGAAAATAGCAAAAGAAAAGGAAAATTATTATAAACTACGTAGAATGAAAGCTACTGTACAATCCAATGTTTGCTTTCTTTATAAGGTACATAGTTCAACTTTTTGAGTGTTATCACATCATGAGCCTTAAGCCTATCTAGCTTAACAGCATTAAAAGTTTGATTACTTTTCTGTGATTTGGACATGTTAATAAATGCATGGATTTCTGTACCATCTTTCTAGAGGAAAGTTGTCGAGCAAACTACACGAATCCGCAGGCAAACACCGGCAGATGGATCGAGTTTAACTAACAAAATGATTTGCAAAATTTTATATTTTTAGTTTACTTTAACAAAATAAAGGATAACTATTTCTTTAATTCCTAAGTGTCCAAAATTAGATGTCTCTTTCACTAACATAAAATCAAACACAGACAAAAAATGACCACCAAATAAGATAGTAAATACTTTGGGCGGTCGAACTATTAAACAGTCGTCATTGTGGAATGTAATTGGGCTACACTCTAGAAGCCTCGCCGAGTCTATTTAAGAAATAACAGTGGGTATATATATATAT
>Ga0123341_1007326_pt1 | contig 10044 bp, 4 predicted proteins | sample Turbeapinknodule_FD_89959 | JGI IMG/M metagenome (GOLD analysis project Ga0123341, IMG submission 89959) | Root nodule microbial communities of legume samples collected from Mexico - Turtle bean Mexico pink nodule | ecosystem: Host-associated > Plants > Roots > Nodule | place: Mexico: Nepantla...
AAGGGAAGATGCGACATGGGAAGATAAATGGCGTTTTTTTCGTACTTACCCTCAGTTTCACCTTGAGGACAAGGTGATTTCAAGTGGGGTGGATTGTTACGATGCTAACTAATGAGTGGTGGATTTCTTTCTTTGAAATAGTCTTAGAATTAGTTGTGCTGAAGTAAAGGAGATAATGGGATGCCCACGTTTTCATTTAAGTTATTAGGCCACGTTTTCATTTACAGTTATTAAAAGTAGTTTACGTTTTCCCTTTAAATTGTAATGTTTGCTTTCAGAAAGATATATGAGAAAATTGCCTCAATCTCTCTTGTTTCTTCTCCTTCATTTTTTTCTTCTTAATTTCCTTTGGCCAGTGGTTCAGCCGTAGACCACCTAACATTTTCTTCAGTTCTGGTTGTGTTTAATTATTGTGTTTTAATCTGTTTTTGTGCCAACTTAGGTGTTTTCTTTTGCTTCTAATAGTTGCATGTCCATTGTCATGTCCCAATTTTGTTTAATCTTGTCAAATTTCATCATGTGTTGCTGGACTGAGACACGGCCCAGACTCGTACGGGAGACAAAAAAACTTAAACAAGTTTTGAATTTATTACATATAACTAATATTTGTTTTAAAATATACAATAACTTTTTTAAAAAAAAATTAGATATCTAATAATTTATAAACTTTGTTTTAAGTCAATAAAAAAAAGTTGTTACTTTGTATTTTATCGTACTATCCTTTTTATAATCGATATATTCTTTTTACGAATATTGACGTATCCTAACAGTACAAATAATAAAAAGGATTTATCACAAATTATTTAACGCTTCATACTGTATGACACATTTTAACTTAATAAATTCCTCAACATAAAATTTATGACAGAAGAAACATAAAATTTATTTTGTATCCAATTTTAAAAATATACGGAATACTTGTAATAAGTCATATTGAAACCTTAATCTTATTAAGTCAATATAAAATTACAAAATTCATAAAAACGGGAGAGGAGTAAAATTAACATTTTACAAATGTTCAAAAAGTAAAGAAACGTTTTTTAAATCTGGAGGAAAAAAATTAATCCAAATTTGAAGAATAATAAATTTGAACCAAGAATCAGAAATTCCCCACAACCAAGCTTTTAAGCTGATTAAGGAATCAAGTTTGTGGATTTGTAGGAAAAATCTTTTCAAAACATCTGCCTGAGACTACGGCTGAGGATATTCCACTTTTTCCAAAGTATGAAAACAGGACAGACGGTTTTGTCTGTACTAAACCCCCTCAAATTCAAAATAGCAAATTAGGAAGCCATTCCAATCTCAACAAAGAATTGTGAATTTCATGCAGATTGGTCATTCAAAGTTTTCTCCACCACCTGCAAGAAGTGTGAGATGACGAACAATATCATAAACTATGATCACACAGATATGCTGATTTAACAGTTGCCGTCCAAAATCCTCCAAAGATAGGATGTAAATCTTTTCTACCCGGTTTACAAAAATCCCATCAGGAAATAGTTCCACTTCTACCTTTGGAATGATAATGCCCAAGATTGCACGATGATGGAAAAGCCTCAAGTTCTGGAATCCATGCATGAATGTTCCCACAAATAGACATATTTGCTATAATCAACACTAAAACAAGGCCCCTAGAAAATTAATATTTAAGTACTCTGCATTTCAAAATTATTAGCTCAACAAATATGAAATATTAAATAGTTTGAATTCAAGTACTCGACAAAAAGGCTGATTGAGCCCTTTATTTTAATTCATATATACATAATCATAAAAGGGCACTAGATTGACTTAAGAGACAATATGAATGCAGGAAGGTTATCGAGAAACAAAGTAAAAATTGCACCAAGTACAAATATCAAAATAAAAGCAAAAATTATTTTAACAATATACACAAAGGTGATTGGATTGGATACGCTCCTTGCAGTACCCGGGACACCTGAAACCTGGGATGAGTTAAATAAAAGGAAAACATGCTCAGCCGACAGCAGCACTTGAATGGTAACAAAAAGTTACTACATAAAACTAAAAGTTTGCTTAAGGGTTCAAATAATTTGATTCAGATAAAATTTTCATTAGATTTAGTTAAATGTTTAGTATTTTGTTCTTTTCCTATCAGTGTATACTGGTCTGCATGATTAGCAGAAGTTAGAATGGTAGCATTGGTATTGTAGCAGAATGGTTGGGAGCCACTCATTCTCTTCCTACATAGACCTCTCTGTACTGCCTTATCATTAATGAAATTGCTCATTCAGTCTTAAACACTAAGTTTCGTTCTTTCCAAAATGCTCTATCAAGAGATTGATCTTGATACCTCATAATTTTCTACCCCTGGCGAATTGGTCCAGCTCCACTCTATCACTTTCTCTCATGTCAACTCTGGAAAACTCAGTGGTATTTCCTTCGCCGGATACAATAAATCCAACCTTGCCGGAATGAAAGCCAAGCTATAAAAGAGTAGTTTTAAGCTTGTCAAACTACTGTCTCACTATTCTCCAAATTCAATGTTACTGAGACATTGATTGGGCTTCCAATTTCGATGATCACAGGTCAACCTACAGTGTCATTTTTTCTTTGGCCTAATCTAATCACCGGGTGGTACAAAAAAAACGGTTGTGACCACCTACTTCAGTTGAATAGTTTACCTTACTATAGCCCCAACAAAAATCTCATCTATTGAAACACTACCTCCTATGCTTTAAGTTTCTGCCACACTATCTCCTACCAATTTTATGGAATTATAAGTCAACCTCGATTTCTAGAGCTAAAAATAAAAATTATCTCATCCTCCCTGAGCATGAGAGAGGATTATTAGTGTATAGTGGTCTGTATGGAACAGCCCAACTATTACAGCAAGCAATTGATTGTTAGTTGATAATTAGTATTAGTTTTACGTTATAGCAGTTGCTTCTTAGGTTTTTCTATTATAATAGGGTTGTGATGAATCACTCGTTTTCTCTTCATACATAAACCTCTCTGTACTAATTTTATGATTAATGAAAATTCACATTTCCACTTTTAAACTCTTAGTTTTGTTTTCTCAACATTTTCTCAACTAAGGTTATCAAACTCTCAAATTAATTCTCAACTCTTATAAGTATACGATCATAGATAGAGAAAACGAGTTAACTCGCTATCAACTCTTTTCTAAGTAAACATAGGTAAACTCTTTAAACTCGTGCTGAATACACATACATTCTCAAGTAAAAAACAACTTATTAATGAGTTTAAAATCAAATGTAATAGTTGCCCAACTTTTAATAACATTAATTTATTACACTAAAATTATTTGAAGAAATAAGCTCCTTTTTGAATTGTATTCACATTAAGAACTTATGCTTTATGAATTTATAAATGATTTAGTTATTTATGTTGTTTAATCCCATTTAGTTATAATGTATTATAACACTTTATTATTCTGTTACTTCTACTTATTACAATATGGAAATATTGAATTGTTGTTGTATTAAGAGCATTGTGTAATATGTATATGGACAAAATTTACAAAATACTTCTTCCTTTAGTTTAAAAATAAACTTACTAGCCCTGGTGCCTGCATTCTCATCTGTTGAAATTGTTCGTTCCTCACTTCTGCAAACAATAAAACAGAAAGATTAAGTAATAGTACATTCTTTTTACTATCATACCAAGTAAAACATACTGATATGATAAATTGCATTCAACATGTTAAATTTTGTTTTACATGCAAAATCTTTTATCTCGTTTGTATGAAATTACACTAACATGTCTACTAATCAGAAATACTACTAACTGCTTTTAGACCCAAACAAGAATAGCTTCACTTAAACCAAAATCGATTTCATTCAAAATAACTCACTCAAATACTCGATTATAATTATGGAAATAAGAAAACAATCCAATATAATTAGAAATATTGTTATAATTATAAAAATCAAGAGTAGATATTATATAACCAAGAATATCTAGATTATATGACTCGTCATTCTAATAATGACATATGTAGTCACTTTCCCACCATCATCAATCTTCTTTCATCACTACCAGATGACTCTGCCATAACTTCGGATGCTTCTCTTGCATCACTTCAGGTATATCAATATCATTCATGACCTATTGATATTCTAGTACGGGATCCATCTTCAACATATAATTATATAACAGAGGTCATGCTAGAGCCTTCCCCGACATCATCTCTCGTCCTGAATCCGTTCTCATCAAAGAATGATTGGCCGATTGTTATTCATAAAGTACACGTTATACCCATAAGCCTTCTAACCACTATACGAACCTAAGTTATCATAGGTTTTCCCCTAACAAAATATACTTGTTTGTCCTTGTTATCTTTTATTCCTTTTCCTAAGTCTATAGTTGAAGCTTCATCTCACCTAGAGTGGCGACAATCAATGATTGATGACATGTGTGCCCTTCAAAGTAATGGTACTTAGGATTTGGTTCTGCTTCTAGCTGCCAAATCAATTGTTGACTGTCGATGGTTGTATATTTAAAACCGGACCTAATGGTAACACTGCCAAATCAATTGTTGACTGTCCATGGTTGTATATTTAAAACCGTACCTAATGGTAACATTGATGCTATAAAACTCAACTGGTTGCCAAAGGATATACACAAATCTATGGTTAAGATTATACTGACACTTTCTCTCCTATTGCAAAATATTTATTCGACTTCTCTTTTCCTTTGCAGCTATTCACCACTAGACTCTATTTAAACTTCATATCAAAAATGAATTTCTACATGGTAACCTTGATGGGGAAGCCTACATGGAGCAACATCCTGGATTTCTTGTTCATGGGGAGTCATCTAATATAGTATGTTGCCTATGCAGGTCCCTATATGGACTGAAGCAATCATCCCGTGCATGGTTTGAGCATTTTCAGATTCTCATCTAGTTGTTTGGAATGATACGAAGTGAGGCTAATCATTCTCTGTTCTATTGTCATTCTTCCCAATGATCTATTTATCTCATTGTATATGTGGATGACATTGTCATCATAGGTAGCAATAAGGAGGGTATTGCATAACTAAAACAATATCTTGCTCAAAAGTTCCAAACAAAGATATTGGACACTTTAGGTATTTCCTTGGTCTAGAAGTAGCACAATCCAATAATGGTTTGGTGATATCTCAAAGAAAATATGCTTTAGACAATCTAGAAGAAATAAAAATGATAAATGTTATCCTTGTCCAGATCATTGGGATGCAATTGTATGGATCCTAAAGTGTATTAAGAAGTGATGGAAGACCTCAGGCCAAGGACCAACAACTAGGGCTATGGGTCGAAGGATCCAAGAAGATTGGGCCTCCTTTGATCTTAGTAGGCGCAAGCTACTCTCAACATGGGCCAACCCTAGTGTGTAATCAGATGTAACAAGTAGGAATAAACAAGCTTGTAATTTGGCCAAGTAGTCTAGAATATTTGGGCTTGTTCAAGCCTAAGAGAAACCTTAGATCGGTCATGGTATAGGAGAGGTGCATGTTTACCACATTGTCAGAACATGCTCAAATGTGGAAAGCATGGGTGGACAAGTGGCACTTGATCCACTTCATGCAGCACTCTTCTACAGGATTCAAATTTGGATTTCCCTCTTCTTACTCCCAATGACCAGCCCATGTAACTTATAAATAGGACCCTTGATGCATTGTAAAATTCTCTTTTGAATGAGTAGAGTTATGATGCACAAATAGCTCCTCAACTTGTTCTTGAGTCTCTCAAGAATAGTCTTCTCCAAATTTGACTTTCCTAATCCTCTTCCTTCAGAGTTGGAATAATCTCTCTCTTAAAAAACCTTTTCCTCCACTTCTCCTTGTTGAGAACTTGGACTATCTAGACGATATGTTTAGATGGTTTGTCCCTAAACAGTTTGATGAGACGCTAGACGATCCCTGATTTATACTTTTATGTTTTGATGATAACAAAAATCATTTGAATGATTTGCTTGAATATTGGAAGATCTAAGTAGTGTTTCTACTGTTGCATTATTCATTAGACGGTCTAATAGACGACCTGAGCGTCTACAGCATGATAGACAGTCTATTAGACGATTTGAGCATCTATAACATATATTCATCAAACGGTCTGAATGTGTTAATAGTGATCTAACAATATTTTATACAATTGTGATATGTAAAAGATCTCTTGAGCATTTACAATCTTTGTTCATGATAGACAGTCTAAGAAATTGTTCATGTTAGACGGTCTAATGAATAAATTGAATGTGTAATAGTTTTTTTATCAAACAGTTCAACAGAATCTTTTAAATATACATATCTCTTATACACGCATTCAATCAAAGAGATCTTGTACCCAAAAATGAAAAGATTTGAGATCACGCAATGTGCTATTCGCCCCTGTTTTTGGGCTATCTTTAAGGTATAACTTTTTTTAAACGAATTTGATCAAATTAACTTTTTCAATTATCTTTTATCATGTTTGCAAAATATCTTAATCTTTTCTAAACATAAATATTTTGAAAAACTGAAATCTTTAATGCTCTATTTTAATGTCATGAAAATATTATTGATTTGTTTTTACTAACCCATATTGTGATTACTTTTGAATCATATTTGTCAAACATATTCGAAGCTCAAACAAATTGGAAGATTGTAAATCCAAGCTTTTTGTTATTTTTTAGGGATCTCAGTAGAAACATGAGGATAGAAGATACTACAAAATTCAACATTAATCAATTCAAGGAACAAAGGATAGATTCAAAAATATATACAAAGAGACTGAAGGTGCACAACGAAGTAAGGAAAGTCGAGCAACAAAAGACATATCAGTGATGTTGCTGAAAAGACAAAGAGTTGCGGTGAGTGTATAATCCTACTATTAACGCGTGTAGTCTTTTGAGTGCAGTGCAAAATCATTGTAATTCTTCACTTTGTGAAGTTATAGCCATGAGCTTTCTATGTACTCTTTTTTAGAATGTTTTCTTTGTTTCTTTTGATAGTTTTTCATCTAAAGGGGAGGTTAAAAAAGTGTTGTAACCTGGAGAGGTAAGGATACTCATTGTAACCAAAAAAGGTAAGAATACTTATTATATATGAGGCTCGGACACTCCTCTTAAATGGCGTGTCTATGTCGAACACACATATCGGACACCGACACTTGTACGACACTTGTATGACACATATCGGTGAAATGTCCAATTAAAAACATATTTGTTGGAATTTTGACAATTCTAGCACGGTTCTAACACAATTTTAAAAATAAAAAATACATTAATTTTCTAAAAACTCAATTATTGTATAAATTTTTATTATGACTGTAAAAATAAGGAACAAATCCTTTTGAACCAGTCATGAAAAACATCTTTCTATTCCAAAAAAAATTTGAAACATACTTGTGCACATAAATCTTTATTGTCAATTTATATAATTATAACTATATAATATATAGATTCGTGTCCCCGTGTCCTACATTTTAAAGATTATACATATCTTCGTGTCCATGTATGTGTCGTATCAGTGTCTATTTAGTATTGATATCTCTTTACTCTTGTTGTTTTGTGTTAATTCTTACTATTGGACGATCTAACTACATGTTTTTATTAGTTGATCCATTAGACGGTCTAACTAGACAGTCTAATTAATTTATCCACTGCGAGAAGAGAGTCTAAAGCTCCATTCAAACAAAATGTTGTGGCAAAGTAAATAGAAAACTAGGCAACGACATTAGTCACTTGTGAGCTCATATGGTTAAAACAACTTCTCAAACAACTTAGATTGGAAAAAAGTTCCCAAATACACCTTGTATGTGACGAGGTACCTTGTATGTGACAACGAAGAAACATTACATGTTGTCTGCAATTCTATTATTCATGAAAGATCAAACATATTCACCAACTAAGAGAACCAATTATTGTTATATTTGCAACAAGCTAGACACATACAACTTATATATACTTCAACTTAAAGGAGAGTATTATAACTATAGAAATAATGAAATGATCTTATATAATCTTGAGTATTATTATAATTATAGAAATAAGGAACACATCTTGTATAATCACGAATATCTAGATTATATATACTATTAGAAACATTCTTATTTATTCTCATGTGATATCTTTATTGCTAGAGATATCAAATCTTCGTTATTTATTATATTAATTCTTTTTTTCAGTATAAATAAAGCATTCATATTTGAGAAATACTCGATATTAGCTCAATATTTTTGTCTTCCCGAGAGTTTAAGCTACACACTAGCGATTTCAATAACATAAGATACTTGATATCTCCCTTTTTCATTTTCTGGAGTTTGGAGAAAAATAATGAATATGTTAATGAAAATCTACATAAAACATGGAGGAAAAACTATCCCAAAAATACTTTAGAAGAAAAAAATAAGAATAAAAATGATTTCTCATAAACTAAAATTAACATATTGATATTGCAATGTTTATAGACAAGTTGGGTAAGCGAGGTTCTAAAAAACAAAGAGCTTAATATACTTGCCTGAAGAAAGATCAGTGAGGGTTACCGTTTGGAGTTTCCAACCATCACCGAAGTCAGAAAGAAACGATGTGGGGCCAAATGCGATGGGTACTTCTCCATCCTTCACTGCTTCTATGTGCGACGCAGGCACCACCGTTCCCTTCAACTTCCGATTGATCAACGCCACCGCAAATCCCGCGTCGGTCCCCGCCGCGAACCGCCGTTTCTTTCCGGAACTTGCGCAATTAACCTCCACGTACTGCTGTTCGTTTCCACAAATCAGAATCAAATTGAATCACTAGCGACGTTAAGATAATTAGAGAGAACGAGATAGTACAGGCGTTGGACGAGGAGTTTGCTGTGGTGGAGGCGACGGTGACGACGGTTGAGCCATCTCTGTTTGGTGTTTCCCCACCCAACTTTGTTATTCAAATCGTAAGTAGTTTTAGGTCTTGAATGCGTCTGTTACACACGTACCTCCTCTTTTATTCTGTTTTTCCTTTTCCGGTTATTTCATCTGCAGCTTCTAGGAAATTTTTTTGTCGAATAGTCTCAATTCAATAAAATATTTCCCTGTGAGACTCGATTTTCAATTTACTTACGATAAAGTTCTCTTCTCATATCTCATCTATACCCAAGAATATATATTATTTTGTAATTTTTTATGTGATTTTTTTTATAAAAAAATTATCTTTTAGTAAATTAAAAAATATATATTTATTTAATTAATAAAACTAATAACTAAATAATTTTGTTTACAAAATAACGATTATATATTTTTAATATTATTTTTACAAAATTATATATATTTAAATTGTATTATTTTTAATTCATTATTCATAAAATTATAAAATTATATATATTTTAATTTCATATTATATTAACTATAATCTATAACAATATAAAGGGATTTCCTTTTTTTTTACACATTTGATTTCTAATTTTATTCTAGAAAAAATAATAGTTAGTGATTAATAACTTCTCTTTTCCAATTTTAATAACTTCTCTTCCCTTAAAATTATAAGTTACATGCATTTTTTAAATAATTTATCTCAATCTTTACTTTCTTTTTTTATATTCTTTTGTCTTTTTGGAAGACACTGACTCTCATTCCCACTCTTTTACTTTTTCTTTTCTACAAACACACTCTTTCATTCTCATTTCTCTTTCTTTTCTTATGTTTTGATTAATCTCTCCAAAAACTATTCCTTAAGTTTGGTGATTTCAAATTCAATTTGTTTTTTGTTTTTGTTTCAATTCTTCCATCTTACATACATGCATTGTGTTTTTGTACATAGGTTGAAAATCAACTCATGACTACGACAACAATGTCAGAACCATAACTCACTGCATTCAAACCCACGAAAACTACTTGCAGTGGTGCATTGATTCGTATCCTTCGACCTCTTTCATAACAGTTTTGTCTTTGTATTTGTGGGTGACTTCATCGTTGCATCACCTATATATATATATATATATATATATATATATATATATATATATATATATATCACACAATATAGTATATTTATATATATATATTTTTTTTTTCTCATAAAATATTTGTGTTAATATTTATTTTTTTAATTTTCTTTTTTTTTTATATAC
>Ga0123341_1007327_pt1 | contig 10043 bp, 9 predicted proteins | sample Turbeapinknodule_FD_89959 | JGI IMG/M metagenome (GOLD analysis project Ga0123341, IMG submission 89959) | Root nodule microbial communities of legume samples collected from Mexico - Turtle bean Mexico pink nodule | ecosystem: Host-associated > Plants > Roots > Nodule | place: Mexico: Nepantla...
AAATATTTTTAATGAAAATTTATTAATCTAACTTAACCCTCGTTTCTTACAAATATGGAATTTCTTTTGGTTTTTTAGCCATGTTTATCAAACATGCGGTACTACTATTAAAAAAATACAGCATTAATATAGATTACTTAGATTTGGTTGTTTTTGGTGAAATAATCATTTTGTGTCTTTTGGGAAGAATTTTGTGGAGAAAAAAAATATTTTTTATCAAATATATTACAAATAAAATATTGGGGGATACATGTGCCGTGTATGTTAGTTGTGAATAGATCTTTCAACAAATACAAATAAAAAATAAAATTATGAATTCAAAATTTCTTACCGAAGTAAATTAATCAGTTTATCTCAATTTATAGAAGACCGAACGAGAAAACTTCTAGGAGGAGTTTATATAAAAAAAAGTTAATTTTATCTTTATTTATTTATTTTACCCCTAATTAGTTTTTTTTTTCTCCTCTTTATAATTATTTGAGAAGAAGTTTATTTAAATGAGCATGATCATATCCATATCTATTTTTAAATTTTATAAAGCGTATGTACTGCCCATTGCTTAAATCAAATAATTATTTTAAAAAAAATTGAGCAATAAAATATTACGGAGATGCGTACTTTGAAAAATTTATTTGTTTTACACAGTGGACGGTAAAAACAAAGTATACCTGTATGAATATTTAATAAAAACAATTTAAAATCAGATAAGAGCGATTAAACTTTTCACGAAGGCCAAAAATGTTTCTTCAATAAAAAAAATGGTGAAATATTGCATCAGGAACAAAAAGAGACAATGGCTATATGCTGGAAAACAATATAAAAAGGAGTGAGGAAGAGTATCTGATTAAACCATAGAGGTTGCCCCAACAATGTTTCAATAGTCCAATTTTATTAGTTAGTGTAAAGATTTGGTGAAAATCACAAGTTAAGAAACTGGTCTGCATTTGTGAACCAATTCTATTTGTAATCTCAATTTCTGATTTGTATTCTGCTAGATTACTGAGTGCGGAACTTGAACACAATGTCCACAACTGTTACTCAGCAACCTCAACATTCAACGCTGGGAGAATACAAACGTTGGTTGCGTGTGTCCCTTTATACAATCTTACTTCTGACAGGCCAATGCACAGCCACACTTTTGGGAAGATTCTACTTTGCCAAAGGTGGTAAAAGCAAATGGATTGCAACATCTGTTCAATCAGCCGGGTTCCCTATACTAATTCCGCTTCTATTTTACTCCTCCAAATCAACCAACCATGATTTCTCCAAACCCAAACGTTCAGTCATGATTACCTTCTACCTAGGTTTTGGTCTATTGATGATAGCAATGGACTTCTTGTATTCATGTGGACTTTCATATCTTTCTCTTTCCACTTTTGCTCTAGTTTGTGCCACACAATTAGCTTTCAATGGGGTAGCTACTTACTTCCTCAATTCCCAAAAGTTCACTGCATTGATATTAAACTCTATAGTTGTTCTTACTATGTCAGTTATCCTAATTGCACTCAACACTGAATCCGAGGACTCAACGGACCTTCCCAAAGAGAAGCGACTAATCGGGTTGTTTTGTGCCCTTGCTGCATCTGCCACGTTTGCTTTACAGCACTCTCTCTTGCAGTTCTATTTTGAGAAGGTTGCAAAGACAGGAGTCTTTTCTGTTCTTTTGAGGCTGAATTTTTACCCTATGATCATTGCTTCAGTTGGTGCCGTTGTGGGATTGCTTGGAAGCGGAGATTGGAGAAGTATGGGAATGGAGATGAAGGAATTTGAATACGGTAGGGTGTCTTATGTAATGACTCTGGTTTGGACTGCTGCGTCATGGCAAATAGCATGCATTGGTATGTTAGGGTTGATTTTTGAAGTATCTTCATTGTTCTCTGTTGTAATAGGTAACCTGGAACTCACCATAACTCCTATCCTTGCTGTGTTTGTCTTCCATGACAAGATTTATGCGGTGAAGATTGTAGCCTTCTTTTTAGCTATATGGGGCTTTCTGTCCTATATATATCAACATTATCTCGATGACCAAATGGCCAACCAAGATAAAAGTGACGATGGCCTTCAGGTTTCGAAGGGAGAAGAACAAATTTGATAATAGAATTCAGGGTAATGTAGCACATATTTATGAAAACTATATATTTATGCATTGAGATTCGTTACACCAGAGCTTCTAAAGTTTAAAGTAAAGTATATTTTTTTGTTATATTGTCATATATAGTAAATTTGTTGATATTTATAATGATTTTGTTAAAAGTTATATATAAAATATTTTAGTTAGTTGATAATACAATTTTCTACAACATAATTCAGTCTAGATCCAATCTAGATTTACTAAAATAACTTTGTAACCTTGATTCTAATATTAATTAATGAATTGGATTTAGATTAAGTAAATATCACTAAGTCAAAAACTATAATTGATAGTCAGGCATAACTTTTTCTATTTAAAAGTGTAACAACCCAAACACCATGATTTAATTGTGATATGAAACATAGTTACGGGATAATTGATGTCACTTACGACCTTTGATTCAAGTGAATGTGCATTTGTCCTAACTTGATGCAATTTAAGTCTAAAACAACTCAATTTTACTTGATTATGAGTCGAGTCAGCTTGACTTAGGAGTATACTAACTTGACTCAATTTAAGTATGAGTTGACTTGACTTAACTTAACTTTAATCGACTTTGTATGAACCTGATTTATTAGTATCTTATTTGGATCTAATTCGATCTCTCATTTAATAAATTATATAACCTATACACAAATCTAAGAAAATGTATATATGCAATCCAAATTCAAGTGATTTGGATTTAAAATCCAAAAAATTGATTTGAATTTGAAATAAATTCATTTAAATAAATTTAAATATTTTTTAAATTTGAATTATTTTTCACACTTATCAAAAGTATACAAAATTTAACTTAATCTTTATTTTTTTAGTTTCCTAAATAATTGTAAAAGTCACAACCATTTTTTCTTTTATAATTCTATGAACTTTTGTTCACGGTCTTCAGTACTACAATATATGCAGACATATTGTCAATGTTGATTTTTATTTCAGTTCCAACACATTCTACTCATGACATAATTATTGAGACATTTTCGTTTTTACCAATTTTTGCAGTTGAAATATTAACTGACTGAAAGATATTGTAGAGTTTCCATACCTCTAATTTAGTTATCTTGTTTTTTAGTTAGTTACTTTTCTTTTAATTAACAATTGTGCTCTCTTTCATATGTATTTCAGATTTGGTTGCAATATTAGTGATGGCCTGATTTTAGGTCAAGAAACATAAAAACAGACCTTTCACATCACGATTAGGAGATCTACATAAAAAAGAGTTGGATTTAATTTCGAAATGAGATCGGATATTTTTTATGTTATTTTTTTGGATAATTGATATAAAAATAATGATGTAATAAACATATTTTTCATTGTATCTTTCATCATGATAAACTTTAATGTATTTTTCATTGAATAATTGTAGTTATGGATTAAAGTTGAATAAACGTGGATAACATGAGTTAAAAAGTAAGAAGAATGATTTGATGAGTTATTTAATTATATATTAATAATTAATTATTTATAAAATTTAAATAATTTTTTGATTGTTTGTAATTTTAGTATAATAAACAAAATAATTTATTTGAATGTAACTTTTTTAGTTATCTTTTATGAAGTTATTACTAATCCCTGAATGGAAGGTAACATATTTATTTAATTTTAGGTTTAATTTTATGAAAAATAACTATTAACGTACATGTAATAAAATCTGCGAGCGAAAAAGAAAAAAGAAAAAGAAAATAGTATGATTAATTTTGAAAAATTCTGACTGAAAGCGTGAAAATAATAAAAAGGAATTGACTGACAGGAAAAAACGGAAGAAAGAGGAACGGAAAGTTGAGCTGAGAAGGCAATAGGATCAACGCCAAGTCCACTATTAAAGACGCCTCTCGCTTATGTGGTCCATCATCCCAAATTTTAAAAATTTTCTCTCAGAAAAAGCGTAAGCACGTAACGGAAACAACAAAAATAGCTTCCCTTCTGCTCATTCCTCTCTTCTTCTTCCTCCTCCTTCCTCTGCTACTCCTCTTCCTCTCTTCCACTTCCACACCTTCACTCTCACTCCTTCCCTCTCCCAACCAACCAATGGACACCTTGATCGCACTCGTTAACCGAATTCAGCGCGCCTGTACGGTGCTCGGCGATCACGGCGCCGACGCCGCGTTGCCTACACTCTGGGAAGCCCTTCCCTCCGTCGCCGTCGTCGGCGGCCAGGTTCTCTCTTCTCGCTTCTTCCATTCCTTCCCTTTCAATCCATTTCGCTGTCTGCGCTACTGATTTTTAGTTTTTGTACGTAATGCAGAGTTCTGGAAAGTCTTCAGTTCTGGAGAGCATTGTCGGCCGCGATTTTCTTCCGCGGGGATCAGGTTCTTTATTTTTATAGCTTTAACCGTTCATTCTTTGACGATTAGTTTTTTTGTTTTTATTCCGATCTATGCTGTTTGGTTAGGAGAAGGAAATTGTTGGATCTTTTGAAAGATAAATTCTTTTCGTTATCTCGTGAACCTTGCTTGTGTAATTTAAGTTTTACGTCATGTTTAGGGATTGTGACTCGGAGGCCTTTGGTGCTGCAGCTGCACAAAATAGAACAGGAACTACAGGATTATGCGGAGTTTCTGCACTTGCCTAAGAAACGCTTTACTGATTTCTGTACGTCTTCTTCCTTCTCATGCAAATGATATTTGATTTTTATTCCCCATTTCAAGATTCTGGAAAAAAGAGTTCCTTAAACTACACAGTGCATACTCTGCATGCATGCATGCCTTTCTTTCTTTTCAAAATATGTAATTTAAAATGTAGTGAAGTGTTTCTTTCTAGCCTGGTTTATCTCTGAATTTTCTTTTCTTGCCGATCTGTCATTCTTTGAGGTTTAATTCTTTTTTGCATTGCTTGCTAAATTTGTGTATTCCACAACTGCATGCTTTGCTTCTACATACAATATCTTAGTTTCTATTTGGCTTGCTACGTTAGCATTTCCTGGTCAAAGACTTAAAATCTCATCCGATGGTCTCTGCAATCGTAATGACATGAATTAGTATGTTTTTGACAGTGTAGGAATCTTTTAATATATGGTTTGCATTAGTCAGAAGTGGATAAGCAATATGTTGTCATCTATTTATATATATATGTTATTTTAGATAAACGATTTTCAATTTTTGATGTTCGGTAATTTTCATCTTCTGTAGCTATGGTTCGAAAAGAAATTGAAGATGAAACTGATAGACTGACCGAGAAATCAAAGCGGATATCTCCTGTTCCTATTCATCTCAGCATTTATTCTCCAAACGGTAAAGAATTTATACTTTACATTTTCATTTTTTGGTGGGATATGTATCCCGCTATGCCTGATTTAGAAATCCCCTCATGGTTCTGCGATATGGAAGGAAAAGGCTTTTGCTGTTGTCGTAAAGTATAAATGATGTTTGCCGGAGAGAATATGTAATCAGTCCTTGTCACTTTTACACGTACCCTGATATCTTGATAGTTTTATGGCTATTTATGCTATATTTTTAGATTTTAGTTACCGTGTTATGTGACTTGCATTGCGTATCAATTACAGGCGATTCAGTGTTTTTCCTTTAGTACCGTATTTATAATTGAGTTGCATTATAAGTTGTCCAAGAACTAATATCATTCTGATGGAAGAAGAAATTTATTATAACAATCAAAGAACCATCATTCTAATGTTACAAGGGAATTGTGTGTGCTTGGCTGCTCTGCCTCTGCCTGCAGGGAGGTTGCTGTCTGTATGTGAATTTTTAGTTTTGCGTTTTGCATTGTGACATTAAAGGTTTTATGTTTTGTTCTTGATAGTTGTCAATCTAACACTGATCGACCTGCCTGGTTTGACAAAGGTTGCTGTAGGTATGCTTTCTTTTCATTATTTTTTTTCTCAAATATACAAAGATTCTTATTATCATTTTCCTTTTTTCCAATAATAAGTTAAGGATCTTCCATTTTTTTCAGAGGGACAGCCAGAAAGTACTGTTCAAGACATTGAAAGGATGATTCACTCATATGTTGAGAAGGTAGTAGAAGACGTACTTTTATTTATAGCTATAAGAAAAAACTACCTTTTGGTCTTTTCTCTTTCTTTATTTTTCGTATTTGGTTGCCTTAAAAAGTAGTTGCCTATCCCACGTTGGATAAAAAGCCTAAGGAGGATGATATATAATAAGTTCATTATCTTAATTTAAATTACTTCTCCATCACCTGTGATTAATGTACTGGCAATTGTTGGTCACATTATTTTTTCGGTCAAAAGTTGTTAGCATTCTGAATTGTAAATGTTGTTCGGACTTTTTAAACCTTTTCCAATATGAAATTATACCCTTGAACGTGTGGCAAAACGATGATAATAATTTGAACTTGCACCTTCTAATTAATTCCTCATTTTACAGAATTTGACATTATCATAGATTTACTGTTGTTTCAGTTAAGAGCATTTTTTCAAAATCTATTCATCACTTATTATTTTTTGTGTTTTTGCAGCCTAATTGCTTGATTTTGGCCATTACACCTGCAAATCAAGATATAGCAACTTCAGATGCCATCAAGGTTTCCAGACAAGTTGACCCTTCTGGTATGCTTCATGCATTTTGTGCACCATTATGCTTCAACTATTCAAATTATATGCATTTATTTTTTTATTATGCTATTATGGTGTTTTCTTGATACTGGGTTCAAAAAAAATTTCGTTTAGGGGAAAGAACGTTTGGTGTGTTAACAAAGCTCGATTTGATGGACAAAGGAACAAACGCTCTGGACGTAAGAATCTTGGTTTTCTAGTACTGTGTAAACTCGTAGATTGTATTGTTGGCCTGTGATGAACCTAGTACCGATTTTACGTGAATCTTATTGACATGAATACAGAATAATTTTACAACTCACCCTTAATGTTACCATTTTGAACATCCTGTAGGTCCTTGAGGGAAGATCTTATCGACTTCAAAACCCTTGGGTGGGAATTGTAAACCGTTCTCAGGCAGATATTAATAGGAGTGTGGATATGATTGCTGCTCGGCGGAGGGAACGTGAATTTTTCACTACCAGCCCTGATTACTCACACTTAGCCAGCCAAATGGGCTCGGAATATCTAGCAAGGATTCTCTCCAAGGTTTCTATTTACCTGACTCTCGTGAAGTTTTGCATGTTGGCAGGACATGCATTTTTGCTAATTTTTTTCTGCTGTCCACTTGGTTGGTTACTTATAGAACTGATTTGGTTTCAGCATCTAGAGTCTCTGATAAGAGTTCGGATTCCAAGAATTGCATCATTAATTAATAAAAACATTGATGAGCTCGTAGCAGAGATGACACGCCTTGGTAGACCAGTTGCTGTTGATGCTGGGGTGAGGAGGTTTTTTTTTCTTCCGTCTACTACTGATGTATTTAAAGTTGAAGTTATTCCTTTAATTTGATCCCTCTAATTTGATCAGGCTCAGCTGTACACTATTCTAGAATTGTGCCGCGATTTTGAACAAGTATTTAAGGAGCATTTGGATGGTGGGTAAGTTTTTTATTTTATTTTCTGTTCAAACTAGCAACCATATCAATTGAATAGAGGAGCTGATTATTTAATTTTTATTGAGAACCCCTTGAAATCACAACTATATATTTTGTTTTTGTGTTTTTCTTTTCAATATTTTGGGCGTGATTGTGTTTTATTAGTAATTCAAATCAACTTTCTCATGAATTAGACCTCATTATATCAATGCTATTAATTCTTATGTTCCACCCAAAAAAATATTTTTTTTAACACGACAGGAAACAGTAACTAGATACTACAAACTACACAAGGTGTGGACGGTAAGACGAATGGAGAACTTTAAGAAATTGCGGTAACTAAAGTGTAATATAACAAATAAAGTCGTAATTTAGATCATTTTCCTCAATAATCATCCATGTTCGTCAGCTATAATCTGTTTGATTTACAGAGTGACGAGATTATCGGTGATAATCAAGCTACTTCGACCGTTGACTGTTTAGGCATCTAATTCTATAAATTGGATATAACATTTTCGTGAAAGAAAGGCCTTGACCTTTTCTAGTTTCTTGTATTTCCCCTCTCAGGCGACCAGGTGGCGATAGAATTTATGGGATTTTCGATCACCAGCTTCCTGCTGCATTGAGAAAGCTTCCACTGGACCGTCATTTGTCGTTGCAAAATGTGAGAAAAGTGATTTCTGAGGCAGATGGGTACCAACCTCATTTAATCGCTCCAGAACAAGGTTACCGGCGTCTCCTGGAGAGCTCACTCCACTATTTCAAAGGTCCCGCGCAAGCTTCCGTCGATGCTGTAAGCGCTTTTGCTTTAAATATTTTGATTCAGTCATATTCTTCGATTGGAAGTAATTTGCTTTATTATTGCTGCCTGGTATTTCCTAATTCTTATGCTATATATTTGTGGCAGGTTCATTTCGTACTGAAGGAACTAGTGAGAAAGTCAATTGCAGAAACACAGGTTTGAGTTGAATTTATTTATTTAGTTTTGGTTGCTGATGGGGTGAATGAAGTAATATGCTATGACAATGATTGCAGGAATTGAAGCGGTTTCCAACTCTTCAAGCCGAAGTAGCAGCAGCAGCTAATGAGGCATTAGAGAAATTCCGTGAAGACGGTAGGAAGACAACGATACGGCTGGTGGAAATGGAATCTTCCTACATCACTGTTGATTTCTTCCGAAAACTCCCTCAGGAAGTTGATAAGGGAAAGAATCCAGCTTCCTCCTCTGCAGAACGCTATGCTGAGGGACACTTCCAGAGAATTGGTTCAAATGTTTCATCTTATGTGGAGATGGTGTCAGAAACGTTGAGGAATTCCATACCAAAGGCCGTGGTTCATTGTCAAGTGAGGGAGGCTAAGCGATCTTTACTAGAACATTTTTACGCACAACTGTGCAAAAAGGAGGTATATAATACGTAACTTATGAATCACATGCTACTGCCATATCAAACTAAACATCTATGGCTAAATATTGAATACTTTTATTTTTCAGGAAAGGCAACTTGCACAGTTGCTTGGTGAAGATTCCGAGTTGATGGAAAGAAGACAGCAATGCGCCAAGAGGTTGGAGTTATACAGCTCAGCAAGGGATGAGATTGAAGCTCTTTGTTGGTCGGGATGAAATGAATCCTCACTTAATTCGATGGAACTTTTAATGCTAAAAGATTAGAAGAATTCCATTTATTGATTTTTTTTTCATGCTTACGCTGTTCTTCTCCGATTCAGAACTCCGGTGATGTGTACCAGGGTAATATATTCAATTAATTCTTACAATTTTGAATGAAAAAAATACTCTGAAATTTAATAAATAACCATATGCAAATTTAGTTAATACGTTGTAATGTATTAGTCAACTTGGTCTTTATACGGTTAAATTGGTTAATAGTTGTCAAGTTTAAACATTAAATTAATTAGAAATGTAACAGTAAGAATTAAATTGATTGACCATGCAATTTTTGAAATAAAACCAGTTAACCTTTTTTTATTAAAATTTCACCATTTTAGGGCTACATTTAAGAACTAATTTAACATGTTTTTTTTCACTTTATTTTTATCAAGATTATTAATTAATATGGAAATATGAATTTTCACAAAATTAAAGTACTCGATAAAATTATTCCGTAACCATTGGATAAGGGGGAAATAGATTATTTTCAATAGATTTGCAACTTCTGAAATTTTTCGAATGTGTATAACTAATCTTTTGAATTTATTAACGTTTCATTTTTTAAAAATTTTTCAGCCAAGTTCAAATGGATGCTCTTTTAGGAAATAAAAGGCAATCACCATATCACTGCACCAGCGAAAAAGACAAAAATTTCCTTAAAAGGAGGCCCTTTTCCAAAATATGTGTTCTGGATTTTTTTTCCAGAACAAATTTTTTGTATTACGGATTTTTTATTTGGAATGGGCTTTTTTTTTTTTTTTTTTTTTTTTTTCTATAACATTTTTTCTTTTTTTACACTTGACCC
>Ga0123341_1007328_pt1 | contig 10042 bp, 15 predicted proteins | sample Turbeapinknodule_FD_89959 | JGI IMG/M metagenome (GOLD analysis project Ga0123341, IMG submission 89959) | Root nodule microbial communities of legume samples collected from Mexico - Turtle bean Mexico pink nodule | ecosystem: Host-associated > Plants > Roots > Nodule | place: Mexico: Nepantla...
AATAGATGAAGCTCTGAGATGACGTAGAGATGGCTAGAAAATTGATGGAAGATGCAGTCAAAGCCCACGGGGACATTAAAAAGGAAAATGAAACCTTGAGAAAGACTACTCATGATCTTGAAACATAGAAGAAGAAGAGGAGCTGAAGGTGTCCTGACCAGTGTGAAAGAAGTTCAGCGGTTAACCAGGCAAAGAGCGACCTTGTCAGAATTTTTGTCTGCCGAAGGAGAAAAGGGGTTCCTGTACTTTCAATGCTTATGAAAGAACTACCATTTTGTCTGGTCTGAACAATGTGAAGAAGCTTTTGTCAAGTTAAAGAAGTACCTTGCACATTCGTCGATCCTTAGTACCTATACGGCTATACTTCTCGATAACTGACCGGGCTATCAACTGGTTCTCATTCAGGATGTGGAGGAAAAACATAAACCAATCTACAATGTTAGCAAAATCCTGTAGGCAGCGGAAACACGATATCAAATAATTGAGAAGGCAACGCTAGCGATTGCATTCACTGCCCGACGGTTAAGGCATTATTTTCAAAGTTGCTTGGTAATAATCATGACTGAACTTCCTATTCGACAAGTCTTGGGCAAACCAGATGTAGAGGGAAGGTTGATAAAGTGGGCAATTGAGTTTTTCATTATTTCTCTAAACTAATTGCATTTCCTTAAGGTTTCTTTCTTTCTTATTTTCTATTTTTATATTAAATTTGTTTTTTCTCCAAAAATAGAGTTTCTAAAAAAATGTCATAAAAATTTCATTTTACAGCTTTTTTTTATCGGCATAAAAATGAATAAATGTAAACCACTATAGGGGTCGTCCAACCCTTATACAGAAATTCCTCATTAGCAACCCCCTCTAGACATACACCCACATATATCTATAAATACCACTTCCAATAGAATCCAAAATACAAACACCTAAGATACTTTGTTTAAACACCTAATAGAGTACAACCTTACATCATCCTCATACAAACCAGAGGATCAAGACACCAATCTGAAAAGGAGAAATACACAGAATGTGACTTAGACTTAACCTAAGACCAAGCCTTTAGTTGAACCAAGGCAAACACTTCCAAAACATTAACTACACCCCCCTTGAAGATTGCACTGTTTCTATGTTTCCAAACCTCATTGACTACTGCAATCCATATCACTCCCTAAACCTCATTTACCGAAGCAGACACATTACTCATCCTAAAGTGGGAAATGTTTAGCAATGGAACATTATGGAACACCATTTGCACACCCTACCATTCACCACAATAACTCGACAAAAGCCAAGCAAATCTACACTCGAAGAACAAATGGGTCAACCTCGGAAAGGCACCCTTCAAAACCCCACAACCCGCCCAATAATCTTCCCAAAACAAAACATCCTTCCTAGTACCAAGCTTCCAATCAACCATATCTTCAAAATTTCGATCCCATCCTTCCAAACTCCATACCTCCCTCAAAACATTCCACCACAAAGTCCTTGCTATCCTTCCCTTTCTCTCTCAAACTTCTCCAACCCCCGTACTTGGAGACAATGATCTCCTTCCACAATCCCTCCTTATCTGACCCCAAATGCCATATCCATTTACCAAGTAACGCCAAGTTAAAAGTCCTTAAAGTCAATAATACCAAGACCACCATCCTCACGAGCTTCACACATCTTTTTCCACGAAGCCCAAGCAACCTTTCTTCCATCAGAACCCCACCCCCATAAGAAAATCCTTTGGATTCTTACAATCTCATTTGCCACCACACAAGGCATCTTGAATAAAGAAAGGTAGAACAGAGAAATAGAAGAAAGTACCGACTTAATCAAGCAAATCCTCCCCGCCATAGGCAAGAGCCTACCTTTCCACCTACTTAATCTTCTCTTCACTCTATCGACCACCCCATCCCAAAACGTCCTTCTCTTATGACACCCTTCCACCAGCAAACCCAAATATACAAAAGGAATTTCCAACACCTCACAATTAAGAATTGCCGCGAAACGCTAAATCGTTATCTGCTCAATCCCCAAACAGCTTATCTTGCTCTTCATAAAGTTCACCTTAAGCCCAGAAGATAGTTCAAAGCAATTCAAAGCCACCTTTATATTGAAAACACTTTTAACATTTGCTTCACAAAAGAACACAGTATCATCAGCGTATTGCAACATGTTTACCTTCACTTTCTCCCTACCAATCTCTAGGCTATCAATCAAATTCTTCGCAACCGCCATCCTGGATACTCCCGCCAAACCTTCTACCGCAATAAGGAACAAAAACAAAGCTAACGGATCCCCCTGTTGAAGTCCTTTATGATGGAGATGTGCCTTCATAGTTTTCGGATTTTGTTAGTGAATGGCAGAAGCATCATGGATTGAAGATAAAGCAAGGTCCTCCTAAGAGTGGTGGTGACCTTGAAGGTGCACAAGAGGTAGGGATTGAGACTGGTGAGGCAAACTCTACTTGGAAAGGGGAAATTTGTGAAGATTAAAAGCCTAACCTAGGAGGTTTTGGGCAAGAAGTGAAATTGACACAATTTGGCAGCAATTCACTAAGTATATTAATCTTACAAAATGAGAGTCAAGCACCTCAATTTATAGTGTTTAGAGTGCTGAAAATTCAAAAGAAAGTGGAGGGAAATTTAAATGAATTCCCTCCCAAAAGTGGAGCCTAAATGAGCACATGGGGAGGGGTGTGTCTAGTTTGTATGCTCACCCCCTCCATGGGCTTTCTAGACTGGCCTAGATAAATTTATAGGTTTTTAGAAACTCTAAGTTTACCTAGGTTGGTGCTTTAGGTGCCAAAATTAATTCTAAGAAAAATTACAAATAAATTTCCTATGCTAATTTTGACAAGAAATTAAAGTTTCCTACACTAGAGTTTATGGCATTTGAACATGTAAAAGAACGTCTTCTTGGATCCTCTTGGCCATAACTCTAGGGGTTGGCCCAAATCCTCCCTTTGGTGGGCTTGCATGTGGGCTTGTGCTTGGGTCTCTTCCATCACTTTCTTAGGAAAGAACTCCTTAGTCAGGCTACCATTCACGAGAACTAACATAGATGCAGACTCTAAACATCCCTTAATCCACTGAATCCATTTGTCACAGAAACCAACCTTTTCTAACATGTAATAAATGAACTCCCATCTCACAGAATCGTACGCCTTCTCGAAATCAACTTTGAAGAACACACACCTTTTCTTCCTTCTCTTCATCTCCTCCAAAACTTCATTGGCAACTACAACACTGTCCAATAAACCCCTTCCTTCAAGAAAAGCGGACTGCTTGACATCAACGACTTTGCTAATCACCTTTTTTCAGTCGTAATGACAACGCCTTCGAGATAATTTTATACAAGCATCTGACCAACGAGATAGGTATAAACTCCCTGAGTTGCTAAGGATTCTCATTTTTTGGAATCAGACATAAGAACGACGCATTTGAACCCCGGGGCCATTTATTGCAAGCCTCGAAGTCCTTCACTGCCGCCATTATATTCGCTTTAATGAACTCCCAGCAGAACTTTATGAAACCCAAATTGAAGTCATCTGGACCAGGACTCTTCGAACTCTCACAACTCCACACTGCATCCTTAATTTCCTCTTCTAAAAAAGCTTCAACCAGCATCTGATTATCCTCCTTAGAAATAGAATTAAACTTGACATTATCCAACTTAACGGACAAATCTTCATTCCCTACAAATCTAGCTTCAAAAAATTCTCTAACCTTATCTTTAACTTCATCTTTATTCTCGCACCATCTACCATTCTCTAGCACCCCATGTAACTCGTTCTTAGCCTTCCTCCATTTAACTGACGAGTGGAAGAACTTTGTATTAAGGTCTCCTTGCTTCAACCACTTTTGCCTTGCCTTTTGCTTTACAATCGCCTCTTGCTTAAAAAGATTTTTGTTAAACTCTACTACTAATGTCTTTCTTTCCTCCCTCTCGAGCTCATTTAGGTCAAATTCATCGTCCCTTCCATCCAATTCCCTATTCCTTTTTTGTAATCCTTCACCAGCTTGGTTAACATCCCCAAAAATCGTTTTATTCCATACTTTTAAATCTGCTTTCAGTTTCTTTAGTTTTTCTTTGAAAATATAAATTCCTCCACCTTGCACCTCGTAACTGGGCCATCTTTCTTTCAAAAAAACCTTAAATCTATTATCGCTCTGCCAAACATCCAAACTCCTGAACGGTTTCGAACCCCAATCAACGTACTCATCCTTTATGACGATTGCGCAATGATCAAAAACAGATCTACTAAAAAAGAATTGTTTACAATGCAGCCACACCTCAACCCATTCCTTTGACACAAGAACCCTGTCAATTCTACTCTTCACTAACACATTTGGTTTGTACCACGTGTACTTTCTACGAATCATCGGGATAACTACCAATTCAACTTTCTCAATAAAAGCATTAAAACCATCTATTTCTCTACTGTAGTCGGATACGGACATCAGACTTTTCATCTTCTCCTATCTTCAGATAGAATTAAAGTCTCCCACTACACACCAAGCCTTAGACAATTGTAACGACCTATGGTTGCAAATCTCCTCCTAAACCACCTTCTTTTCTCGTAACATACCAGAACAATACACGTTCACAATTATGACAAGGACCTCCATTCCGACCTTTCAATCCCCTTCAATGATAGTAAAATTCCTACCATTAATAAACCTGGACATCTGAAAACAATTTTTTCTCCATATCGTAATGATACCCCCGACACTACTGTTTGCTCCATTCTCAACCCACTCTATTTCCTATCCCCTTATATTCATACTAATTTTCTTCATCAATATTCACACTAACTCCCCCTATCATTCCTCAAGCTACAACTATCCCGATTTTCCAAACTTTAAGCTACTGATAACAACATCTTCCGAGGAAGATGTGAAACCCATTTCCTTATCGACCTTCCAGACTCTGAGAGCCTCGAACTCTTCATGTTTCATCTTGTATATTCTGTTACAATTATCCATTGCACTGTCTGACATGAAAATCAGAATTGTCCTCAACGTCGGCTTCTGAACCAATAAATCTGCTTGAATCACCCTCACATCAACAAGATTACTCTCATTGAAAGGAGAGAGCGCCAAATTTGGCACTTTCTCACTGATCTCCTCCACTTCTCTTGATGCTAAACACGACAAACTACTGCCCACATTTACCTCCCTAAAACAGCTCAGGTCCTTTACATTCTCCAAACTCTCAATCCGAGCAACTTTAAAACAACATTTTGGACTGCCATACAACCATGGTCTTTCCTCGCCACCCATCCTCACCTGCTCCCACACACCCTCTTCGACGGCCACCTCCAGCACCTCTGTCCTGTGTTGGTAGCAAAAGAGTAGAACCTTCGTGATTCAAAAATTCCACCCTCATCGGAGATCGGTCCCCTTCTTCTAATAGTGTCTCCGGAACTCCCGTCCCTCTACTAGCTCCGTCCTCCACGCTTGCCACTTCTGAACCCTACACCTTGATTGGAGAGGTTTTCGGCATCACAACATCTTCCGCTGCACCACTACGGACAAGCCCATCTTCAACCAATGGCATCTCTATTCCGGCATCTCCCACAGCTACCCCTCTAGATTGCTCTGCCTCCACAGCTGTTGGCCCCGACCCATTAAAAACTCCCACCTCATTTCCCCTAGGAAACCCCGCACACCAATCTTCACCACACCTATCCACATTGTCTTTAATTTGCATTCCTTCAACAGACCATTCCACGTAATCATTAATTTCCTCTTCATGGTTTCCATAATGGCACATTGCATGCGTCCCACCGCTTCCTTGATGCCAACTTGCATGCTCCATTATACTTGATTTACCCTTATTCACTCCCTCAACTACCTTTGATGAAATCGAGGAACCATAAAGGCATTGCCCAAGGCGTGACACACCTTGCCCATCAATTACCTTACCAACCTTAGTTTCTTCTCCTACACCCATTATGTTATTTACTACCGAATTAATGACTGGTTTTTGGTGAACCACCCCACGACTAGATTCTCCCATCACCCCTGGAAATTGGACCGTCAACTCCTCACCTATTCCTCTTCAATTTTCGACGTCGGAAAAATAACCCACAGAGTCGTCCCTGCCGCCATCTTCTTCCGAACTAGCGACGAACTCGGTATTGAAACGTCTCCCCCACCTACTGAAGAAACTTCTTATCTTATGATCCGTCGTGCTCGACTCCTCCTCAAAAAACACCATGCAAGATATATCATTAATACTCACCTCCCTCTTCAAACATGGCAAACCGCCTACCAGAATACTAACCTGAAGACAAACGTAGTCCAACACTTCCCTAGCTAACGTCGCCTGATCCACCTCTACCACCTTCCCCACCAGCGCCCCAACTCATTCAAAATAATTCCTACTCCAAAGATGCAAAGGGACACCTCTACATCTAACCCATGCAAACCTCTCTTTGACTGTAAATGAATTGTCCCACGGAACAATCGAAATAAACAATCTCGCGAACCATGCTTTATTTTCTCCAATTAGATTTCCAATAAGTCATTCCTCATCATAACACAATAACACAAACTTGTCCCCTAAATATCTTAGTCGCACTACGCCGAAACCTCCCAAGATAAAACTTTCTTTAAGCAGCTGCATATTTAGAGGCTCTAAGAGACAACCGACATAACAGTTGGTTAGCCAAGAAGATGACTCCACCTCAACTCTAAATTGAGTCACAAATTCCTCTGAATGAGGCCGACTCACATTCTTTTACGACACCACGTGTGCAAAAGTGACCTGCTGTTGCACATGTTCCCTCCTCTTCCAAACAGAGCCAAATTGCGTTGTCCTCTTCTTCTGTTGCTTTAACTCTCTTATCCTCCTAGTAAACCGAGGTTGGTCACCTCTCGTCTTGGACGCCCTCTCAAGCCTGCTATATTTGGATAGATTCACTTGAACTTTCCATGTACCAATCCATATAGAATTCAATTTCTTTTCCAACGCATATGTGTCTACCACTCCTTGGAACCTAATAAATCCAAACCTCCGATTTCTAGAGTTGAGCTTACTAAAAATGAACACATCCAAAACCCGTCCCCACTCTGAAAAACCTTCCACAAATCCATTTCGAAGAAATGGTCAGGGAAGTTTGTGAAGAAAAAGGAAATATCCGCCATAACACCATCCCTCCCCTCACCGAAGTCCTTCTCAATCCTCACTCTCGCTTGATGAAAAACAGCAAAAGGATTAATTGAGTAACTTGTGAGTGAGATGAAAATGGGTCATAAGCATGCGCATACAACAATATCCAACCAGTCCCAAAGCTTCCACTGCATCTCTGCAATACATCACTAGGTTACTATTGAGACATCAAAACTAATCTTTCCATTAAGGAATCCATTTTACAACTTTTATTTTGCATAAACCAACTAATGTAATGGTAACTTTCGAAGAGATGATTAGGAGCCATAATTGACCTAAGAATATGGAAGAAGTTGTTGAAGAAGGGAGGAGACTTGAAAATTAGGAGTTTAAAAAAGGATATGGATAGAAAGGCCTATAGAAAAAATCTTATATTAATTTTGTCTTTTCTAATTTTTAGTTATTTCTCTTTGTCTTTATGTCTAACTTTTATTGACTCTTTATTTTACATTTTGTCTCTTTAACTAGACCTAAAATCAGTGTATTTTGGTATATATTTAGAACTCTCAAAAAGAAAGAAAAAATGGAAAAAATATTCCTTCTCGATAAAAATAATATTTCTTAGTGTTTCTAAACTTTGCTTAATACTTTCCAACAACATTGATACTTTTCAATCTTTCACAATACTTCTCAACAAGACTAATATTTCTCAATAAAAACCAAGTACTTGTCGAATCTTGCAAGACTAAAAATTCTTGGCAAGACTTCAAATTAAAATGACAAGGAATTATATTAAAATATAAATTATATATATTATATTTATAATATTATTCATATTAAGCTTAAAGAATATGATGGGATATGGATTGATGGTGATATGGATGCTTGTTTTCTTCTCACAGCTTTTTAACTTACTTTGCAAGGTAGAAAAAGTAGTGCAAAGACTTGATAAAGTTGGCCTTTCGTAGTAACCCATGGGTTAGAAAATTAATAACACTAATTGATAGTGTAAATAGATTAAAAAAAATGACTATAGCATAGAGACTTTAAATTGATAGTCTTTGTTGTTCTGTCCTTTCTATGATTAGCAAATTTGCTCAAGAAAAGGAAAAAAAAATGATACAAAGACTTAGTGGTGCATATTTTATGGGTTAGAAAATTAATTCACCCATGACTAGGAAAATGAAAAAAATGAAAACATTAAGTTGTGAATATTTGTACATTTTAACCTTTAAACCTCAATTATATAATGAATAGAGCTTAGATTTGAGATTTAAATATTTTGAGTTTTGATGCTTTAAGGATTAATGAAATTGTACTTACCCATATTTCATATATTTAAAATATAGTTTAAACATATTATGAATTAATTTATTAATAATAACATCCTAAAATTTAATATTTATATCTTTAACCGAACGATAATAATATTTAATCTACATAAGAACAATTTATAATAGGAGGGAGACTTGCTTCAACTCGTTATAATATATAAATTCTTAATTACTTTTTGTCATAAATAAACTAACTAAATAACTTACAAATATTTGATTAAAAATAACTTAATTTTAATTATCTATGATTTCACCTGATACATCTTCTAGATAATATTGTTTTGTAAAATTTCCTTATAACAATTTATTGCTTATAAATTCAAACAGTATTTGTTCTTACAGAAAGGGTCGAGAACTCTTGTTCAAGCTAATAACACAATCTTCACAGGTTGACCTTTCTGATGGTTCTTTTGGCTTCTCCTTTCTTGGTTGGGCTCTCCAAGTTGGGCTTTCGGCTTCTACTTCACAAATAGGTGTGTGTACCTGCAAGGCGCTCCGATGCCAAGGTCAAAAATAGTTTTACATTCATCAGATAAAAATTCACTCTGCCTTACCACTTGGTTGATCCTCTATTTATAGGGTTTTCTTATTGGGTTTATACTTTGTTTGGGCCTTTCTTTCTACACTCCATTATTATTTTTAACACATCCATTGATTTGGGCTTTTACAGATTTGGACTTTGCTACAGTGATTATACATATATGTTTATTTTATCCTCTATGTAATAGTAATTCTCGGCATAACCTTTCGATATATTCTCTCGGTTATACCTCTCGGTCCTGATAATAGAGTATTTATCAAATAAATATTGTTACTCCCATATTTTTTTATTAAGCAATTATGTTATAAGTTATTAACATATCGAAACCTATTTCTAGTATCTAAACATATTCAGTAAACTGAACCAAACGTAAGATAAATAACAAAAGGCAGCATCGGTAAACAACCATTAAAATGGAGGAATTCATGTTCACACAAATGCATTGAAAGCAAGTGTTTTTTATTTTTATTAGAAAGAAGTGCTTCTTGGTTATGCATATAAAACTTCTAATATTTATGATGCTGCAGACACATTTTTTCTCCGTTTTCATTAACCTTACTTTTTTTTCAGTTATTTACTTTAGAATCCAATTTCCCAAAATTCTTAGATAGGATGAAATTTTATATCACTATAAGAAAATTATCAAATAAAAACCAATTTTTCGAGACCAATAACTAAATGAGAGACTATTTTAGAAACTAATTTGATTTCTAAATTAGTTTCTATAATTGTGAAATAGTTTCTAAATTGATATCTAATTAGCTACCAAGTTTTTAACTACCAATTATTTATATTCTAAATTTGGTAGCAAAAATCTTAATTGCTAATTAGATACCAATTTAGAAACCATTTAACAATAATATAAACTAATTTAGAAACTAAAAATTTATTTAGTCCCTAAAATGGTATCTAATTTAGTTACTATAACAATTAATTATTTTTTTGTCTCTAAAATTAATTTTTATTTCATGATTTTTTTGAGTGTATTTGTGCAATCTATCTAACAATTTAATTTTTCTATACTAAATTTGTAAAATCAAATTCACATGTCAAAATCAGTATTTTGTAT
>Ga0123341_1007329_pt1 | contig 10042 bp, 3 predicted proteins | sample Turbeapinknodule_FD_89959 | JGI IMG/M metagenome (GOLD analysis project Ga0123341, IMG submission 89959) | Root nodule microbial communities of legume samples collected from Mexico - Turtle bean Mexico pink nodule | ecosystem: Host-associated > Plants > Roots > Nodule | place: Mexico: Nepantla...
ACTCTAAGTTGAGTTTTCATTCGAATTTATAATAAATAATCTATACTCTAAATTTCAAATTTTTTAGTAATACAAAATTATTTTTGATTACTGATAATTTTCTCAAAAACTATTAAATTTAATTTTAAAATAAATATATATGATAAATTAAAATTAAAAATTAAAAATTAAAAAACGCCTTTAAAAAACTCAGAATAGTCTCTCACTATAAAATACACTTAAAAGTATTTTTATTTACACTTTGTTTGAATTTCAGAAAAATAATAAAGAATAAAAGATTGGAGAACTAAGTGAAAAATATAATTATTTAAATTAATAAAAATAATAATAAGTAATAGTAAATAAATAATTTTTTAATGGTTTAATTGATATAAAAAAGTAAAAAAAATAAGTTAATTTGATAATTCACTAAATGACCAAATGTTTCATGATAAAAATGAAATTTTAAACCTTTACAACTACAAATAAGACAATAAAATTAATAACTTCACATATTTATTAGAAGAAAAAAAAATCTGAATCACGTGAATTTCCTTATCTTTATTTAAAAATGCCTTGATTTAAGCCTCAATAACCTATACAAAGCAAACAAAAAAATTTAATGAATTTGATATTTAAAAAAAGAGGTGAAAAAAAGAAAGAAAAGAAAAAACCCCATAAATTTAATGTTACAAATTGAAGAATATCTTTTTATATTTATTGGAACTCACAATTTTTTTTTTCAGAAAAGAAGTTAAAAATGTATATCATAATTAATTATTTTATGTTTTCAATTCAAGGGCCATAACCTCCCATAGTCTATTTATTATAAAAAACCTACGAGGACTTGATGATGATTTTTTTTTTCAATTTTTAAGGACACCAAATATAATAATTACAAACAAATAAAGTAATTCAGATAAAATTAAATAGTATTACAGTAAATCTTTTATTTCTACAATTATCTTCAATTCAATATTCTTTAATTTTTTCCTTGTTTCTCTTTTTTTTCTTCATCAATCTTTCTTTCTTTTTCCAATGGAGCAATAAGCTAATTGTTCTTATTCTGTTCACAGATTTCACAAGATATTGTTTGTTTTTAGAAGAAAAAAAAAGCTCAAAATGAGTTGTAAAAATAAAATAAAATTGGAGATCGGTTCATTAATAGCTCCATAATTTACTTAATTAAATAAAATGATGCAAGATCTCACTGTTTTTCGTCTTTTTTTTCCTTTTTTTCCTTTTTTTTTCTTTTCTTTTTCAAACACCACCGCGTAACATTTTCCCTTATATATTCATCCCACACACCTAGCACAATTAGACAGACACACAGATTCACACTTGCTGCGTTGAAAACTCAACACAGTCTCCTTCTTCCTCCCTTCTCTTCCCTTTCCTCTCCAATGGCTGATCCTTCTGCCAAGCCCGTCCCTCTGCTGAAGGATGAGCTCGACATCGTGATCCCCACGATCCGCAACCTCGACTTCCTCGAGATGTGGCGGCCATTCTTCGAGCAGTACCACCTCATCATCGTGCAGGACGGTGACCCCAATAAGGTCATCAATGTCCCCGCAGGGTTCGATTACGAGCTCTACAATCGCAACGACATCAACAGGATCTTGGGTCCCAAGGCCAATTGCATCTCCTTCAAGGACTCTGCTTGTCGCTGCTTCGGCTACATGGTCTCCAAGAAGAAGTACATCTACACCATCGACGACGATTGCTTCGTAATTATAACCTACCCATCTCCAGATTTTTTAATTCTTGTACTCCTTTGGCTGTGATAATCGTGAATTTGAGTTAAAGATGTGTGCTTGCTTGTGGGTTTTCTGATGGGTTGGGAATTCTGTTTCTTGATTTAGTTTTATAGTGGATTTGTTTATGTTGGTTTTTAATTTTGGACTTGAAAGAATGTGGGTTTGACTTAAAGTTGCAAGCTTGCTGGTGGGTTTTATGATGGGTCGGGAATTCTGCTTCCTGAGGTTTTGAAGCCTTTTGTTTTTCTGATGCGTCTGTTTCGTTAAATTTTGTGCATTTTGACTTGGAAAATTGAGGGGTTTCGGTTAAAGTTGGATGCTTGCTTGCGGGTTTTCTGATGTATGAGGATTCTGTTTTCTGAGATTTAATGCCTTTTCTTTTTGCCGTGGATATTGTTTCATATTCATGCGGTTTATTGATTTCAATTATTTGGTTTTTTAGTGTGTTCTTTACAAGGGTTTGGTAGGGTTTTGAAACGGGGCTAGATCTAAGTGTGGATTTGATTTGTTGACTGAATGAATGGTTGTTGTTTTTCCATTTGTTATAAGTATTCGTGATTTGTCCTGTGTTTGTGTGTGTGCATGTAACCTTAACGATCTGTTGTTTTCACTGTTGTTAGAGGTTCCTTATTTGGTTGTTCTCTCGTTTGAGATTGGAGTGTGTTTGGATCTAGAATGACTGGTTTTGAAAATGGGTATGATTCTATGAGAATAGTTTACTTGGGTTTGGGTGAATGCGATTTAACTGTTATGGTAATGACTGGGTTTTGATTTTTCTATGAATTAACGATCTTTTTTATTTATGTATCTATTTTATTTTATTTTTATTAATGCAATAGAGTGAAATTGTTTGGTCATTGTAATTCAAATTAAAAAAGTTTTCTGAACTTAATAGTTGGATTTTTTTATATCGCATTTTTGTGACTCAAAAGTTGATTTTTGATCGAATACAACTAGATCTACAAACTGTTGACATTAATTTGTGTTTTTTTTTTCATGATTATGAGACAAAGATTCTTTTCTCTTTTACCTTTATTTTGGCTTTGGGGACATAATGATTGCCATTCAAATTGAAGGTGGATCTTGTCTTATTGTCTCTGTTTCCTTTTCGTATGAGTCTGAATTTCAAATAAGGATTGAAATAGTGACTCTCGTTTGGTTATTGCTGTCAGTAAAGCCTTTGTTCAAAGAATGTTCTATGTTCAATACGAATTGTAGGCATTTTTTTTTTCTGAGTATCTCCTGTTTTCATGTGTAGGTTGCTAAGGACCCTTCTGGAAAGGACATCAATGCACTTGAGCAGCACATTAAGAATCTGCTATGTCCTGCCACTCCATTTTTCTTCAACACCCTTTATGATCCTTATAGAGAAGGTGCTGATTTCGTCCGTGGATATCCTTTCAGTCTTCGTGAAGGTGCACCCACTGCTGTTTCTCACGGTCTGTGGCTCAACATACCTGATTATGATGCTCCAACACAACTTGTCAAACCCCGAGAGAGGAACACCAGGTATCTACTATGTCATTTTACAGTTCAATTCTGGTACATGAAACAATTTTCAATCATACGACAGTATACAAAATTAATTTTGTTCATGGAAAGTTCATACTTCTTAGTTTTTCATAGCCTAGCTAAATTAGTGAGTGTGTATTTCAGGTATGTTGATGCTGTTCTTACCATTCCTAAAGGAACATTGTTCCCCATGTGTGGTATGAATCTGGCCTTCGATCGTGAGCTGATTGGACCTGCAATGTACTTTGGACTAATGGGTGATGGTCAACCTATTGGACGATACGATGATATGTGGGCTGGATGGTGTGTTAAGGTATACCCTTCACTTGTGCTTTTTCTGTTATCAACCCCTTAAATCAATGAGTCAATATGTTCATTTTGGTATTTGATTTTTGTTCTGTTTTCATCTTTTTAGTCCATGATGCTTTCACCAATAGTTGTAAAAAAGTGTCAAACTTATCTAGCAATTACATTATTGTCACATTGTTATATGAATGAAAACAATGTGATATTTCAGAAAACGATTTCTAACTATATTATCATTTGTTTTGAACTCGTGATGAATTTGCAGGTTATCTGTGACCATCTGGGGTTGGGAGTGAAAACTGGGCTTCCATACATATGGCACAGCAAAGCAAGCAACCCATTTGTGAATCTGAAAAAGGAGTACAAAGGCATCTTCTGGCAAGAAGAGATCATTCCCTTTTTCCAAAGTGCCACCCTCTCAAAAGAAAGCACCTCTGTCCAACAATGCTACATTGAACTCTCCAAGCAAGTGAAAGAGAAGCTTGGTGCTGTTGATCCCTACTTCAACAAGCTTGCAGATGCCATGGTCACTTGGATTGAAGCTTGGGATGAGCTTAACAACAACACATCTGAAGAAACTTCTTCAAAGCAACCCAATGGGGCTGCCAAGTAAACCAACCTAGTATAACCTTTTAAGGTTGCGGACTTTAGTTTTCGTTGGAGTAGTTTCTTTCTTGTCAGTTTTACTTTACTATCATGCTCATCATTATTTTTTTATAATGCAAGATTGTAGACCATTTTATTCAAGTTTATGTCATCTTTATCACTATTTTTATATATTATATTATTCTTATCATGCTACATTTTCTGTGATTTAGTTATGCAGACGTTGTTGCATGTTACTGATTTTAGAATTTAATTTTCTAATCAGAATTTATTAAGTTTCACGAGTTTTCAAATGCCTTCATGCGAGTGCCAGCTTTGTGTACTGCCGACAGATCTCATCTCAGAATTCTGATTTCGATCTGTTCATTTTACCAATTAAAATATTTAGATATCATGTGAAGTTTCGTTTACCAACTATTCTCCACATTGCTTGAATGTTTCCAAAATTTGACTATAATGTATAAAGGAAATTAGTTTTGATTAGAAAATTAAGAAAGTAAATGATTAAAACCAGTACGCAAAGCTTCAAAAGATACTATTTAACTCAAATAATGATTCATTTAACATATTATAATTCTGAAATTCAATAGAAAGAGAGTAATTTTAAAAAATGCTATTGTTTAAAGTTTTCAATGGTAAGTAAATTTTTTCCATGTTCTATTTCAAAAGGATTTACTCGTGAAATTCTACAAATTATAAAAGATCATTCGAATAAAGATTAAAAGGAAAAAAAAAATAATTTTCGTAATTAAAATAGAAAAGTAATTTGTTTGCATGTGTGGGATCCACTGGCTTCCTGCAGAACTTTGGTTGTGTGATGATTTAAATTCAAAATTAATTTGAATTTCAGGGAATTTTCCATTGTCGGTGTCGGTGTAGTTTGTCTTCATTTTTTGTTTTTGTTGTCTCTACCTTTGAATTTTGCATCATGTGAATGTTTTGAATTCAGAGATTGAAGAGAAAGAAAGCGAAGGACAATTGAATTGTAGCTGTTTGGATTTGGAGCAACAAACAATTTCCTTTTTCGTAATAAAAGTGGTACATATATTATCTATGTCTTCTTTTTTTTGCTGAAACCATAATTTAAGTTTGACTCAAATAGAATTACATAATACTCTTTTATATGATTATTCAACACAGTGAGACTCAACCATGTTAAGAACCCATGTATGTTGAAACAAATTGAAAAGTTGTACATAATTGTGGTTGTTTAGTTTCTTTATGTTTTGTTGAAATCGAACAAGCCAATTAAGACCGTTATCAGTAATAGTTTTGTTTTTTTTTTTAAGTATTTAATTTTAGTGTATTCAAGTTCACATGGTAGAAATTGATATGAACTTTGATCACATATCTGTGTGAGATTTGATTTACCTTTGATATTTTTTGTTATTTATCGTTCACAATTAATTGAAATCAAATGGAGGTTACTTATCGTTCACAATTAATTGTTGGAAGTTTTGGCTATCTCATCGGTGATTTTTTACCTATGTTTAAAGGGGTTTTCCACCTATAAAATTCTGGTATCATTCTCATTTTTTTTGTTACTTTAATTTCTCATAATCTTTAGTTGAAATTATAACGCTTCCACACATGATATCCCTACAACTAGGTTGACACTTAAAGTTCAATATCATAGAAAATCTAAAAATAAAAATAAAAAATACAAAAATATGGGAGATGAAACTAAATTGATGTTACAAAAATTTATAACCAAATTTACACAAAATAAAAATATGAAAGTTAATACCTATTAAGAAGAAGTTTAAACTAATAAAAGAAGGTAGAACATTAAATCAACTAAAGTCCAATTTATTATTAATTTCAAAGTTAGCCAAATTATTCACATATGAATTCTCTTCACAAAAGATGCTAGACACTTGAAAGTCCATACCTTCATAACTTTTCATGCATTTTTATCTATCTCCCTTTAATAACCAAGGGAATAAATTCATGACAAGAGAAAACTTGACAAATCAAAGTAGAATAACATTTTAACTACAAACAACTATAATCACGAATCATAACATTATTTATAGTCAAGATAACACCCATAAGCTCACCATATAAAAAGATTTGTTCATACCCAGATAAGAAGAGAAATCTTTTGTGTATTCTCCTAAACTCCTTCTCAAAATACCACTATAAGTAGCATGCCTAAAACTTCACTACTTGTATCCCAAGACTTAAACTCATTTAAAATTATTTATCTTAATTAATCAATTGATTTGGTGTTATACAGATTTTATTTATCGGTTCTTCAATTTTATAGAACCTAGAAGCAATAAGGAAATAATAATACAACAACAAAAAATAGTATGATTTGGAAATAATTCTCTTAATTTGCAAGAATTATCGAAAAACAATAATAAAATAAAATGAAAACAACAATCACAAAAGAAACACAAATATTTTTAATGTAGAAAATCCCCGTAATGTGAGAAGTAAAAGTTCACAAGAACAAGCCATCCAATCAAACTCCATTAAGATCAAATAACGATACTAAAGATTGAAATCAAATGAAAAAGTCAATGCTTACAACCAACACATATATCAAAATAATAAAGCTTTCAAATTTGAAGAACAAAAGAAATCTAAAGTTAGAGTAACTATGAGAAATTGATTTTTCCAACCCCATATTTACAATCCATGATCCCAACGATCAAAATAAAAATACTACATCACAAACCAACTTTTACTTTTTTTTCGTATGATTTAACAATGAACAAAGTAGGAATAATATATTTATTATGGAAGTTTCTTAGTGAATATGCAAACTAGTTTTTCTTCTATCTTCTCTCTCTCAAAGGTTGTGATGTTAATACTCACTCTATAGACTCTAGAAGACCTCCCTTTACTTAAGGAACACAAAATGACCCTGAAAAGTTTGGGCTTTTTAGACATGTTGTTGGGAGCCCAATCCAATACATATTCCCTTGGTAGTTGTGTGGAGGTATATACCAATCTGACAATCACACAACAAACTTCAAGCTTTTGCTCTAGCAGTTCCTTAGTTATCATATCAATACCATTTTCATTAGTATAAAATTTTATCCAACTCCAACAACTTAGGATACAAATGATACCTTACATCAATATCTTTGGCCATATATGAAAGTTGGATTCTTACCAAGATAGATAACACTTTGATTGTCAAGAAATAATGGATAGTTTTCCTACACAAAACCAAGCTCCTGGAAAAATTTCTTCAACCATAACAACTCTTTCCATACTTATGTGATGAAAATGAACTATGTCTTTGTAGTAGACAATCTATGCACCTCTACAACCTTTATTGCCAATCCAAACCTCTCATACAAACATAATCAAATAGTTTGAAGTGGACTTTTAAAATCAATGTTTCTTGCCATATCTAAGTCGGATTAACCCATCAAGGTAGACTTATCACCTCCAAAACAAAATCTCAAATCACTAGTACCATAAATATACCTCAAAATTCATTTCACAATATTCTAATGCTCTCTACTTGGATTTGACAAAAAATTGGTATTGTACATATCCTTACATACATCAAACTATCCATCATAAATGCATAAAGAACTCTCTACTTATATTTGTCTTCTCAACTTTATTTGAAGGACTCTTTTAACACTTAGTTTAATATGAGTCACAAGATGAGTGCTTAATGTTTTAACATTTTTCATTTGGTATTCCCACAATTGACCTTCTTAATGTAGTTTTTTTATGACAGGCTAAGTCTTTTTGCATCGTTTAGTTATGTGGATGTAAAAACTCTAAATTTTTAATGTGAGCTTAATTGATGTGCCTAAACAACTAGACATAACTCTTTGATAAAAGTAAACAATAAAAACATCTCTTGTGAATATATTTCTTTTTCTCTTTATTTATGATTTTGTTCTTGGTATTATTTAATTTTGTTTATGTGCATAAAATTAAAAACAACTAAATCCTGAAATCAACATATTTAATAAGGATTTCATTCTAATTTTTTTTCAAAAATTGGAGATAATTTAATTCTCTTTTTTTTAAGAGATACTCTTGAAACTAACAATATGGAGTGGCAATGCTATAAACTTCCCCCATTCATTCAAAATTCCTCAACATACGCTTGTTGAAGAGGAAAACAAAAGTGCCACCATAGACTTTACCACATCCCAATGACTTGAATCAAAATCACAGTTTTGAACATGAATTTCAATTGAATCTGAAAACAAAAGGGGAAAAATCACTACGATTGTGACAAATAATTCTTCTCAAGTAATTGTAACTAGCCTTGTGATGAAAGCAATAGCAAGTCCATCAACACTCCATTCTTAAGGGAATGATAACTACTGTCAATCATATCAGAACCATATAAGATTCGTCAGGTCCAGTTCTTATATTCATTTCTCTGTGGCTATTATTTCCTTTCATATATGCAAACTGTAAAGTTAACAGTGCAGCAGATCCAAATTCTCCCCAGAACAAAAGCATGAAAAAGGACAGAGAAAGCAATAATATAAAACTATGCCCTTTCGAATTTCACAGCAGAAGAAGCTTGCATGCATGCCATAGCTCAAATCAAACTAAGACTAATCCCAGTAATGTTTTTGTTCACATGTGAAGAACATAAAATTTGATAGATTGAACAAACCTACATCAAAGATTGTAATGTTTGCTAGATTTGGATTAACCAACAAAGATTTTGCAGGTAAAACAGTGCACCACCATGCTACAATCCCTCAATGACCCAAAAAACCAAATTGAAAATTCATTTTTTAACCATCAATTTTGATATCCCTTTGCTGTTTTCTCCTAAATTCTAGCCAAACGAAGTAAAAATTCTCACCCACTTAGTATCAAACAAATCAGAAAGAAAAACTAAAAAACGTTTAAAATTCGCCGTTGCCGGGGATCGAACCCGGGTCATCCGCGTGACAGGCGGAAATACTTACCACTATACTACAACGACTTCATGGTATTAATTTGTTTTATATTTTAATTCTCCTTAAATAATTAACGGAACATGAAAGTTATTACCTTTTCATTTGGACAGGAAGCAAAATCATCTTTGAATTTTTTGTTTTCTTCTAAAAAGTAAATACCAAATATCATCATATTTAACATATTCATATATTCTTCTAAAAAGTATATTTATTTGTTTCTTTCTCTTGTTAGATTTATTTTAGAGGATGCATGTATTTGAAAAAAGAAGTTGAAATTAAAAAATATATTAAAGTTTATGAACGAAAATAAAATTTGTAGTATTATATAATAAATAAAATATAAGTTACAGTCCAAATAGAAAAGCCTTACTTGTACTATATAGCAAAACCTATCCTAATATTAAACTACTGTACCAACTTTCTTATATTTAGGGTAATGTGTTGACCAATATCATTATACATCTTAAATGCTAAATTATCCTAACTGTAAGAAAATGCAATATGTTAATGGATATTTTATCTCTTACCTCACATTTGGTAGATGAATTCAATGCCACAATCCCATAAAAGGATGGATCAAACTTTTAAGACACATAATTATGGCAAAAAATATTAAGTATATAAAAAAATTGCTTTAAATTGCAATTATACACTCTTACAGTAACAAAATCATCTAGAAATGAATCCGAATGAAAGTTGCAAGTGTTTATTTTTCAATTTCATTTTATTCCTTAATCTTGTTTTAATATTTTCAATATTGAAAATTATATTTCAGTTGTAGTGGTAGAAACTAGAAGAGTCATAACATGCACAAAATAACTTTTGAATATCAAATGGTAAATTTCTGAATTTTTGTTGTTGCTACTAAATATATGCACAAATCTTAAATGATAGATAAACTAATCAAGTTTGATTGTTTGCTAGTATCAATGATGTTGAAGTAGAAAATTAATCTTCTTCTTTTTCATTAAATAAAAA
>Ga0123341_1007330_pt1 | contig 10041 bp, 7 predicted proteins | sample Turbeapinknodule_FD_89959 | JGI IMG/M metagenome (GOLD analysis project Ga0123341, IMG submission 89959) | Root nodule microbial communities of legume samples collected from Mexico - Turtle bean Mexico pink nodule | ecosystem: Host-associated > Plants > Roots > Nodule | place: Mexico: Nepantla...
AACAAACAATCGATTGTTTCTTCGAATCAATCGGTTGTTTTGTTACTTAACAAAATCCACCATTCAAAAACAGTTTTCAAACTTTCTCAAAACACCTAAGTGTAAACAATCGGTTGTTTCAACAAAACAATCGGTTGTTTCAACTTAGTTTGTAAAACATTTTGCTTTGTTAAAATTGAGATGCTAATTGCTTTGAGATTTAACCTAAGTGTTGATTACAACATTAAACTACTCCAGAACAAGGCTAAAACCAGCACAACAACATCAAGCAAAGCAGAGGCTTCATCATCCTTCAAAGGATTTGTATTCTTCAAAACATTGAACTCCACTTGGTTCAACAACTATTTCACAAACAATAATCGATGGAGTAATTAGGAGTGTCTAGTAGAAGCATAGAGAATACTCGTATAATAAAAAATGATTTGGTAAAGAATACTCGTTTAGTCAGGAGTGACTTGCTAAAGAATACTCTTTAGCCAGTAGGAATGACTTGGTAAAAAATACTTAATCAAGCCATGAGTGGTTTGAGAAATAATACTCTTTAACTAGGTCAACGCCAACTAGGAGTGCTCTGATCTGAAAGAAAACTCATTGAGTTAGGAGTGACTTAAGAAATAATACTTTATCAAGTTAAGAGTAGCTTGTGGGAAAAAAAATACTCAAGAAGCTAATCATAAGATTATTAGGTCAAATAATACTCAATGAATTAGTTAGAAATAACTATGAACCTAAAAAATACTCAAAGTGTACTTTGCAACATTAATCTGCTAATTAAATTTTATTTATTAACTCAAAATTAATGTAGTTTCTTACAACAAACGAACCAATAACCAATATATATTGCTTTATATATTTCATATCTACTAGAGGTTATTCTCCTATACACTAACCTAGTTTTAACAACATCCTACTCAAATTTTTAATGGAAGTTTCTTATTTTATCTTTTGTAATCTTTGGGACACAAGAACTATAGTCTATTTACTTCATAAATAAATAAAACTATCATATGAAGATTACATATTATACAATATTTACAATTTTTAAAAAAATTTAATTAAAACATAATTCAACCACTCTTTCTTCTATTTTTCTTCTTCTTTTCTTCCTACTTTATGTGGTAGTAATATTACTGTCCAACTATTATAATATTCTTACATAACTAATTATATGATCACATTTTCAAAAAGAATTCAAAAAATAATCTTACTATGAATAAACATAACTCCAAAATGCTTTTACCAAACACAATTTTATGATCTAAAACAATACTATATTTTTATTAATATGTGTTTACTCTCATCATCCAGTGTTTAATTTAAATTATCAGTAAGGTTCTATATGTTGACTTGAGTGTAATCTTAATTCCAAAATTCCTATGCTTTTTAAACATTCTCAAACTCTAAACGAACTCTTGGCATCTAATCAACATTTTTTATTGCCATTTTTACTACTCTAATTAAAAAAAAAAACTGGGTATGATCATATTAAGAAGCACTAAAGTTGGATTTTTTTTTTAAAATCCAAAATTTTATAATATCTTAATATAAAACCTTTAAATAATAAATTTGTATATTATTTTTACCTATGTATATTCATTTAATAATTTTGATAGGAAGGAAAGTTATTTAGGTGTAATGAAAAATTAAAAAAAAAAAGTGAGAGGCATAAGCGTTATGGTGAGTGTTCTTAGTCTCTAGTCTCTAAGAACAAAATGAGTCTTCATTCATTGTTGTGTGCCATGAACGTACCTTCTTCAACCTTCACAACATTCCCTGAGCCATGCCTTCTTCCCCCAAGTCCTACGCCCTCCCCTACGCGCGCTACCCCTCGCCCTTCGCCACGCGCAGATCCACCCTCTCTCTTCTCCTCCTCTCCGCCCTCCTCATCCTCTTCCTCTTCGCCGTCGTCTCCTTAATCGCCCAGATTCGCCACAACCGCTGCATCAACGTGCACCCCCGATCGGTGCGCGTCGTCTGGGAACACGCCGCCAATGCCAATGCCAACGCCGCTGTCGGTGTCGGCGATGGCGAGAGGCACAAGGTCATGGGCTTTGTGGGCATTCAAACGGGGTTTGGATCCGCTGGGAGAAGAGAGGCGTTGAGGAAGACGTGGTTTCCCTCTGATCACCAAGGCCTTCAACGGTATTTGTTCGCTTTATCTCTTCTAACTCCTCTCCAATTGTGTATTTTAGCTTAAATGCAGTTTTTGTCCTCAAGCTTTGCTTTTTAACTCTGCCAAATAGTGCCGTTTCGTCCCTTTAGTCCACCTCATCAATCATATAAGGCTTTTTGTGTTGTGGTTGTTGTGGTTGTAGTTGTTCACAGTTTTGGTGTTCTTTTGCATTTATGCAAATTTTGTTAGTATATGTTTAATTGAGCGATTTCAGTGTTAGAATGTTTTCATTGATTAAAATTGGTTGCCTCCATTTGTCTCATATCTTGACAGTCATGAAATTAGCAAACAATTACATCTAGTTCATCTTTCCCAGGATGAGTGTCGTTTTTTTTGGTCCATGGATATGATTCACCAGTATCCCAGGGTTTTGGCTATGACTAAACTCGACCGAAAGACAAGTAAAGTCTGACAAAGAGTTGTTTGTTTCTACTAAGGTCGAACTTGGGAAGTCTGTGGTTTTAGTCTAGAAAAAAAAGTCAAATGAACTTATGTTCTTAGTTTTCATTTATTTTATTCTTAATTTGCTCCCAAGTATTGAAGAGAATGTTTTGCTTTTGCAACGAATAAAAGGAATGTCTTTATTGAGAAGAATGACATTAGTATAATAAAATTGTTTGAATAAGTAACATTTATTGTTGTTATTAATAATGTATGAAAAGACTATCATTTTTGGATTGAGGGATTGCTGCTATTAACTGATGATGTAGAGACAACACTTGACGCATCTTAGAGATTATGGGAGTTTTTTCACCTCCCTTGTCCACATTGTAGTCATCCATGGTTTGAATAGTTTTATTGAGAAAAGAAAGATTTTTAACTTGTATCAGTCTGTTAATTAAGTACGATGTGGTTGATGATAGCAAATTTTGTTACAAAATCACTCAATTAGAAGTACGGGGACCAAAATTGTACAAATAAACATATGGAGGATCAAAATTGCATTTAAGTATTTTATTTTTAGTCATAGGGTTTTGAGAGGAGTGAATGGTTTTGTCTGTGGTTTGTTTTGTTTTTCTTTAAGTTTTGATGTGAGAGAACAAAGTTTTTTACGGTGATGTTACTAATTCTCTTTAGGGAAATTGTTTAGGGGCACAAATGTTAAGAATTCAGAAATGTGAAGTCTAATATGAAACATTTGTATTTGGATTCAGAGTGGGGTGACATTTTTGCTTTCTTAAGGACGACCATCAAACAACACATAAACATCAAATAATTACAATTTCTTTTTCTTCTAAAATGTAGAAGTATAAAAGAAAAGTTTCTTTTTAAAAAAATAAATATGATATTGTAAATATGTATTTTTTTTCTGCTTTTAATGGTTCAAGATATATTCTTTGTTTTAGTTCATCAAATGTTTTTATTCATTTTTTAATTTAACAAATATGATATGGTTTTGGTCCTTCAGCATGGACTAGAGGCATGTGATTTTTGTAAATTTTAGGGATTAAAAACTAAGAAATTCTTACAGGGACTAAACCATAAAAGTCATACTTTTAGGGACTTTTAATATATTTAAGCCCTGTTTTAAGTATCTGTATACACAGCTATAGTTTTGGAAATGTACACGAACCATGATCCTTTTTGGAGTGAAACTCATAATTTATATTTGGATTTTACAACATTGATATTAATGTATAATAATGGAGAGGGTGAAAAGGAAAGTGAAAATGGATGGCGGTGATGATTATCTGTATTTTATTGTATGAAAGTATTACTGGTTTGCAAGGCTTATTTTTAGAATTGTTTCTGAATGTTCCACATCTTTGGTATGAATTGAATGTTTCATGAGTCATCCTAGGTTCTCGTCTGTGTTTATCTGGCTTGATTTAGATCCGGCTCAATATCTATTGTAGATTGCAGTGTTTGAAGTTATGTAAAGTAGGTGATTGTATTTTGTTGGTGGGTTGGGTATTTTGAGGGAAGTTGGGTTTGACAGTGGAGGAAGTTGGTACTGTCATTTTTAATAACTGACTGTTGCTTGCAGCTTGGAAGAAGCCACTGGGTTGGCTTTTAGGTTTATCATTGGTAGAACAAGTAACAGAGGAAAGATGTCTGCACTTCATAAGGAAGTAGCAGAATATGATGATTTCATTTTGTTGGATATCCAAGAGGAGTACAGTAAGCTCCCATACAAAACGTGTGTGCTGAGAATGACTAAATTCTTGCATTTTATCTGTAGCGTGTTGCTAAATTTAAAATTCATTCATCACAGGTTAGCTTTCTTCAAAGCAGCTTATGCCCTTTTTGATGCTGATTTTTATGTCAAAGCTGATGATGACATATATTTAAGGCCAGGTGATTTTATCTTTTAATGCTTATTGTGCCAAATACGTTGAAGAACTTCCTTTATGTGATGACATTTTACAATTCTAATAAAGATTTATGCACATATTTTTAATTTATCGTCAGATCGTCTATCATTGCTACTGGCCAAAGAACGATCTCATCCTCAGACATACATAGGATGTATGAAAAAAGGACCTGTTTTCACTGATCCAAAACTCAAATGGTTAGTTTTGTTTTGATGAGTTTAGTTTATCGTCAAAATTTTAGTTTGATTCTGTATAGATTAATTTTCCTAATTCCGCACTTTCAGCATGGCACAATTTTACACAGGAGAAATAAAAAAAATATGTCATTAGTAAATTACACACCATTACATTTTTTAATGTTTATGATTCACAATTCAGACTATCAGCTCTCCGATACACCACTTGTATCTCGACTCAACTACCATGCTCCAATGATGAAACAAGAGTAATGTATAGAACTTTTGATGTCTTTACTTGATGGGGCTATTTGCCTGAGATAGAAATATATATTATTAATACTGTTTAGTTGTTAGATTTACAAATGAACAATTACTATTGCAAGAGAATTAATGTAAAGTTTGCAAGTAGATTTTAGTTTTAATCATGCTTGTTATCTTACAATTAGCTGTTTTATGGGTGGCTAGTTACATGTATCATGGAATGAATTTCAAATGACTTTGACTTGTCTGATACATGTATAAAGCAATGCAATTTCATATGTAGATACAAACCACACAATTCAGCAATTAGTTATTTTTACTTTTGTGTTTTCACTATTTCTATTAATGAAACTGAAAAGGTGTGTGTGTGTGTGTATACACACACACATATGTATATATATGTATGTATGTATGTATGTATATGTATATGTATATGTATTTAAATTGATAAACAAAAGGAACTGAAGAAGCACTACTGAAAGTGCACCCTATTTGATTATTTTGTTGCTCTGTTTTCATTCTTTTTAAGCAGGGTTTCACATCATTCATTTTATGTACTCTATTTGGTTGTTCCATTACTATTTTAAATCTTTTGAAATAGAAACTTCAATCACTATGACTTATAAAGACTTATGTCTTAGTTTTTTCTATTTCTAGCGTAAAATACACGGAGGATACCATCATTAATATGATATATTTGAAGTTATTTTCCATCTTGTCTTTGAATCTTACAGTGTGATATACTTTATGAATAATGGTTAGTTTGGACATTCATGATTTTAATTGTGATTTGATAACCTTGGTTTTAATCATCTGCATGGGGACGACGAACCTTTTCAAAAGCAGTAATTAAACAAGCCCCGAAATTTTTAACAATTTTGTTTGTAGTTTTTCTTTTTCTCATGCCTTCCTTTTGTTGGGGTGTGGGGTTCTAAGAATCAGGTTGGAGAATGATGCCAACGAAACACATATACTTTCATCCAAAACTTGGAAGTATGTCATTCACTGTGGTTGAATCAAAATAAATATATAATTTAAATCACGGGATGTTATTAAAATCATTGTGGAATTCAACTATTTTTTGTTTTCATCTTTAATTTGCATTTTATAACAACAGATAAAACTTCTTAAATAGTAATATCCACCAAAATATAAAAACTGTCTTCAAACTATATGTATTATACTTTGTCTACTCTATTAAAATAAAATATTTGCTCAATGAATTGCTCTTTTATGGTTTAATGATAGAGGCTGTTGTTGGGGAATGACATTTTTTGTACTTAATCCCACGTGATGGGATAAGGCTTGGTTGTTGGATGTAAACTTGATCCCCAATAAATGATCATAAAATTACGAGATTGAAACAATTTCACACCTTTTAATGTTACTCTTCATTACCAATTTTGTTTTAGTCCTAATGATCACTATTCAAAAACGTTATCTTTTTGGGTTGTAATGCTAATGTAGCGTGTTATCTAGGCTCTCGGCATTGTTACAGTTAAGGCCTCAACTTATAACCAGCATTTTATTGACTTTTTCTTATGGAGTACTCATCCTGATAAAATCTTGTAGGTATGAACCATTGTCGAATTTGCTTGGAAAGGAGTATTTTCTTCACGCTTATGGTCCTATTTATGCTCTTTCTGCTGATGTTGTCTCAAGCTTGGTTGCTCTTAGGAATGACAGGCAAGTATTCTTTTCTCCAGAACTTGCATGGCCACATAACCTTCAGGGGAGTACAATCACAAATCTCTCGTGTAATCTATTGGGCACTGTGGGAAGTAATACTTTGATACACTCGTTGATGTTTAGATATAGAACTTACGTTTTTTGGGCCTATCCATTTATAAGCAGGTATGCAATGCATTAGGAAAACAAAATGCCTGGAGATATTTGTGTGCTTGGGTTGGATAATTTCTGTTTCTAATCTCAATAAAAAAATAGTTGAGATACTGCCCTAATCTTTGCCTAGTATTGTTAGTTGTCTCACTGGTGCCAATGATTGGGAGCTAAACTCTTTGTTATCTAAACAATATCATACTTTGGAGGTTGAGGTCTTAAATTTTATCTTAATGTAAAGGACTGGAGGTTACAATGGATAAAAGTGATGATGATATGGACCTTGTTCAATACGTACGTACCCTCTTTCCCACTTCAATATAATGCTTTTGCATTGTTTCACAGTTTCCGGATGTTCAGCAATGAAGATGTTACTATTGGAGCTTGGATGCTAGCTATGAATGTCAACCATGAGAATAATCATGAACTTTGTGCCACAGACTGTACAGCCACATCTGTTGCTGTGTGGGATATTCCAAAGTGTTCAGGTGGGTGTTTCTCTTTGCGCCATGATTTTACAGCATCAGTATTTGGTGCTTTGTTAGACAGAATTTTCTAGGAAAACCTTAAAAGTACGAAATTCATGAATGAAGGTCCCATAAAATAATTGGTATTATGGGCTACCTCATGGTGAATTGTTTAGAGCTATTCAATGTTGTCTTGTATCTGTCTGTCCAACTATCGATGGAGGATTTTGGATGGGAAAAAGGAAGGATATTTTTAACTTCTAAATTAAGAGGATGTTTATAAAAATAAATTAAGATGAATTGTGTGTACGTCCATATATATATATATATGCACCCCAAAATAGAATATTTTATCCTAATGATCTGCTGTTCACCTACAGGTCTCTGCAATCCAGAAAAGAAAATGTTGGAACTCCATCAAAAGGAAGCCTGCTTTAAGACCCCAACTCTGGAATCAGATGATAAATAGAATTTGTGGGTATATAAAAGCCAAGTAAGGTCAGAAGGTAGTGAAGGAATAGCTGCTCTTGTTATCGCTTACTGCCAGGAGATACTGTCTCTGCCATTCTTATGATCTTATAATTCTCCTTTCTTCCAGTTATTACAAGAGAGGTGGTTGTGTTCTATTTCCTCAGTTTTCTTTCCCCTTGTATACTTGGGAGAGGTTAGCATTGCCCGATATGAAGAAGGTTCTTTAGGGAAGGCTTTTATATATATATATACTACATGAGAGAATAGATAGACTTCACAGATGAGACCAGGAGATAATTTGTTAATTTACTAATTTTGTGATTTTAATTTTATTCTTTCTTGGGGTTATATATACTCTGATTCATTTTGTACTGTTTCAAAAAATGAGAGTTTTGAACGATTGTGTGCTCCTGCATGTGTCATAGTTTACTTCAAGCTTCATTTGTTCATCATGTATATCCATTCTTGCCCTTCAGTTCATGCATAGGAATCAAATTACACTTAAATCAAGTGGTATTATTGTAATGGGTAGAAAAAAAATTATATTTCAGAGTTAAGACTGAAGATGAAATTAGAGGGCAATTGTCTAATTGAAGCATCATGTAAAATATGGTCATCTTGCTCTGATTAAACACCCAAGAGATTTTGATGAACTGTGTAAGACTGTAATTAGCTATGTTATATCCTTTTGGTACTGTAAATCAGCTTGCAACACCAGCTGAAAGAATCCAAACACAAGGTATCAGTGTTGATTTAGCTTCTATAGACAAAATTTTCAGCTATGTTTTTTTCTTGTTCAGTTGACTTATTTTCTGAAATTAATAAGTTGTTTCGTTTTATATTCTTAAAGAAACTCTCCACCAACATGTCTACAAAAAGAAGATAAGCGTAAAGTGGAAACCATAGGAATCATTATATGAACTTCCTAATGAACTTTTTGGTTGTCAAAAGAAGTATGCAATATATAAGAACAGGAAACAGTGGAGGAGTACATAAGAAACCCTTAAATGTTACGTATCTATTATTGTTACTTTCATTAGATTCTAGTCCATTTTCCCAGTAAAGCAAACAATTCGGTGCAACAAAACATTACATGGATTTTGATGTATTTTTATGAAAGTGGTTTTAGAAGTAATAATAATTGTGGTGCATTTTAAATTTAAATTTAACAGTGTATTTTGAAAATATATTAAATATAAAGGAGTAATTAAATATAATGGTAGATACACCCTTGTTCAATTACTTAGTAATCACATGTTAAATAGTATTCTCTTCCCTCTATTTATTATAAGTAACATTCTTTATAAGAATCAATCTAAACTATGTCTTGTATTAACTTTTTCATAAAACAGCCATAATTTTATAAATAATTGGTGAGATATGTTACTTGTAATTTTTTTTTAAGTGTTTCTTAACATACATATAATAGTATAAACATATATGAACTTAAGTATATTTTATGCTATCAATTAAATTAACTAACTTGTTTAATGAGGATAATTAGTTAATAGATGGAACTAGTTTTCATCTTCAATAATAACTTTCATAACAAGATAACCTTATTTTAGTGTTAGTGAGACGTAATGGAAACACTAATTAACATGAAACGTTAAATATGAATATTATAACATTATTTGTTAACTAAATTACACAAAATCCCTCAACTACCTTGTCCTCAAAATCATTGACAAAAGCTGAAATTTCCCTGCAAACCTCTTGCCCTAATAAATGCCTCTGGTTTTAGTCGTTTTCAGTGTTAAAAAAAATCACACCCTATAAAATATTCTGTGTGCTTTTAGTTGGAAAATGTTCTTATATGTATCTAATAAAATTTCGCAATAATATTTTTATTTTAAATTTTTTAATAAGAATATTTCTTTTTGTAAGAAAAAAAGTAATAATAATTTAAAAAAACACGTGTATTTTAACCTTAAAAGATGAGGTTGTAGGAGATAAGTAAGAATCTCTTGATTCATGCAGGGTTTTGATAGTTAGTGACAAAGCTAGAAAACAAAGTTCATAAGAAGACAAAGCTGTCACCAAATGAAGCTTTCTTTGCTTCGTTGGTTTGCATGTGTTTTTGAGCCCTCCAAGCTTGAATGCTGAAAATTGAAAAACCTATTAATAAGAAGAAAACAAAGACAATTATAAAGATGAAGAATTATGGAAAATCATTGAGTTATGCATTTTTTGTGTGTGGCTCAAGTCAAATGACCATACATGTTTTTATAAATAAAATCAAAAGGAAAAGTTTTTGGTTACCATGGATTCAACATCATGTTCAATAATAATAATAATAATAATAATAATAATAATAATAATAATAATAATAATAC
>Ga0123341_1007337_pt1 | contig 10038 bp, 9 predicted proteins | sample Turbeapinknodule_FD_89959 | JGI IMG/M metagenome (GOLD analysis project Ga0123341, IMG submission 89959) | Root nodule microbial communities of legume samples collected from Mexico - Turtle bean Mexico pink nodule | ecosystem: Host-associated > Plants > Roots > Nodule | place: Mexico: Nepantla...
AACTAATTATTATTTTTTTTCTAAAATTGATTTCTTTTATAATTTTCTTTGATTAGAATGCGATTTCATTAAAATAGATAATAAAAGACGATTATAAAATTAGCACGTATTATTTAAGTTTTGTTCTACATAAAGACATGAGAATTAAATAAAAGTGGTAATATATTAAAAACTTGTAACAGATTATAATAAAAAAAGAAATAATTTTTTTCTCAAACACTCATATTAAAAAGATGGAGTAATTTTGACAGTAAACGGCAATTGTGAAGTAAACTTTTTCTGACAGTTATAAAAGTATTTGTTCTTTGAGCTTTTAATCTGAGCCAGATTGTTAGCTATGATGAACATATTTGTAGAAAGAAGAATGAATAAATTTGGTGTGGAAAAAGTAAAGAAAGTGTTGATAAAAAAAGGAGAAGTAGAAGGTTAAACCTACCCCTGATAGCATGAATGAAGTTGCAGGTCAATGCAGAAAAGTGCTGGATTGTGGTACCCACCACACCACCACCACTAAATCTCTAACACCTATTCATTCATTCATTCATTCATATATATAAAGCCCCCCATAAGCCACTGCACCCTCTGCAATATCTTTCTCCTTCTTCTCCACATAAACATATTTCTTCTCTTTCTCCCATTCTGATTGCAACAACACCACTCCACACCTTCCAACATGGGCGGTATCAGCCTTGAGGAAATCAAAAACGAGAACGTTGATCTGGTATATATATATATACATGCATATATCACACCTTCATCTTATTCTTCCATTAACCATCATGCTCACTTTTTTCTCACATGCACTACATGTTTACAACTTTTGTTATCGAGTTCTTAACCTACTCTTTTGTTATAGAGTTGTCAGCATATCATCTTATAGATAATCAAAGTTAATAAATATGCAGAATGATGTTCTTCTTCTTATGTGATATAGTTGATGATCACAAAACAGATTTACTTGTCATATCTACCTGTAAGAATGAGTTTTACGTTATATCTATGTATATCAATGAACATTTATTAGAGCTATGAGTTTAGGGAAAAGGTGGTGTGGACCCTTTGGTCGCGTGAACCAGAAAACCCTTTTTACGCTAACAGTTCCTTTCTTCCCATCATTAAAATTTATCTTCAACTTTTAATTGGATTTTGACGTGTGTATTTTTACTATACCAAATCACTGCAGAAAAAATATTCCGTAAGTTCAATAAGTGTTTTTATTTTATATATATATATAGTTAGCAGAATAGGGTGGTATAGATGAGATAGGTGTTGAAACGGAAAAAAGTGAGAGCTAGTGTGGCACGGAAAGAAAGGAATCATCTAGGTGCTGACGCGTGTCCCTCAACCCATCAACATATTCTATTTCGGTGCATGTTTTCTTTTGCATACCAATTACTATTATATCAACGTATTTAATATTTTTCTGATTGATATGACGTGCATACGCCACAATTCTCAATTTATGATGTTTGAATTTTGATTATTTGTTCTTGAGTTTAATTGTTGTGAACCAGTTGAAATTATCTTAAGCATGGGTTTCAAAATAGTCATCACAAAATTTGTATAAGTTGATAAGAATTAAGATAAAGTTGGTTGGTGATGGCATGCAATTGGAGAAATAACGAGACAGTGTGAGATAATTTCAGGAACGAATTCCAGTGGAGGAAGTGTTTGAGCAGCTGAAATGTTCAAGAGCAGGTCTAACATCGGACGAAGGAGCCAGTCGGCTTCAAGTTTTTGGACCAAACAAATTGGAAGAGAAAAAGGTGTTTTTCTTTTGTTGATGTTTTTTTTTCCAGTGTGAGAGCAGTTAAATTTGGTTTTCATTCCTGATTGAATTGTTGCGTGATGAACAGGAAAGCAAAGTTTTGAAGTTTTTGGGTTTCATGTGGAACCCCTTGTCATGGGTTATGGAAGCTGCTGCTATAATGGCCATTGCTTTGGCCAATGGCGGAGGAAGGCCTCCGGATTGGCAAGATTTCGTTGGTATCATTGCTCTCTTGATCATTAACTCCACCATCAGTTTCATCGAAGAAAACAATGCTGGTAATGCTGCTGCTGCACTCATGGCTGGCTTAGCTCCCAAGACCAAGGTAACCTCACTCTAATTATCCAAAGTTGTACCATACATCATGCATTATGTTCAGTTGTTGAAGTTTCTCTTCGATTCCCTTGTCGTCTTTTGGTTTTAAGCACAGTTTCACACTACTTCATAGTTAATTGTTCATCATATGAAGTTTTGAAAGGTGTTTTAAAAGCTGAAAAAGAGAAAGAGTAGAAATGAAACTTGGCGCAAAAATTTCAGGTTCTCAGAGATGGGAGATGGACAGAACAAGATGCTGCAATTTTGGTCCCGGGAGACATAGTCAGCATCAAACTGGGAGATATCATTCCTGCGGATGCCCGTCTTCTGGAGGGTGATGCTCTGAGTGTTGATCAGTCTGCTTTGACAGGAGAGTCTCTCCCGGCGACAAAGAATCCCTCTGATGAAGTGTTTTCTGGATCAACCGTTAAGAAGGGTGAGATAGAAGCAGTGGTGATTGCCACTGGGGTGCACACCTTTTTTGGCAAAGCTGCTCATCTGGTTGATAGCACCAACCAAGTTGGTCACTTCCAGAAAGTCCTTACAGCAATTGGTAACTTCTGCATTTGCTCCATTGCGGTTGGAATAATCATTGAGCTCATAGTCATGTACCCAATACAACACCGCAAGTACAGAGATGGGATTGACAATCTGCTGGTTCTCTTGATTGGAGGAATTCCAATTGCCATGCCAACTGTTTTGTCTGTAACTATGGCTATTGGTTCTCACAGACTTTCACAGCAAGGTGCCATTACAAAACGTATGACGGCTATTGAGGAAATGGCAGGAATGGATGTCCTCTGCAGTGACAAAACCGGGACTCTCACCCTAAATAAGCTCAGTGTTGACAAAAACCTGATTGAGGTTTTTGCTAAGGGTATTGAGAAGGATTTTGTTATTCTTCTTGCAGCTAGAGCTTCTAGGACTGAGAATCAGGATGCTATTGATGCTGCAATTGTTGGGATGCTTGCTGATCCAAAGGAGGTAAATATGTCAAAACGATGCTCAGTATCATTTGGGATAAATGAAGATAAAAGAAATATTAATTTAACTTCTACTGTGAATTTGTCAGGCACGAGCTGGTATCAGGGAGGTCCACTTTCTTCCCTTCAATCCTGTGGACAAAAGAACTGCTTTAACTTACATTGATTCTGATGGAAGTTGGCATCGATCTAGCAAAGGTGCTCCTGAGCAGGTAAACATGTGCTCTGTTAGCACTATTTGGTTCATTTGTGAACATTTTAGATGACTAATGTACTTCTTTTTCTTGGCTTAGATATTGAACCTCTGCAACTGCAAAGAGGATGTCAGAAAGAGGGTTCATGGAGTGATTGACAAGTTTGCTGAGCGTGGGCTCCGTTCGTTAGGCGTCGCTAAACAGGTTAGCGAAGCTGATATTTATCATTTCTTTTCTCCAACCTAATAATTATTTGAATACCCTTCATCTATTGCTGTTTGCATGGCCTCTGCATAACAGGATGTACCTGAGAAAAACAAGGATAGTCCTGGTGCACCATGGCAATTTGTTGGTCTGCTACCACTTTTCGATCCTCCAAGGCACGATAGTGCGGAAACCATCACTAGAGCTCTGAACCTTGGTGTGAATGTCAAGATGATTACAGGTAAGATTGAGGGAGACCATTCTTTCTTGTAGTTCATGTTTCTAACTAAAAATGAAATCATGTAGCTTAGAAACTGTTTGTTGGTTTCTTGTTCTCTAGGTGATCAGCTTGCCATTGCCAAGGAAACTGGCCGAAGGCTTGGGATGGGAACAAACATGTACCCATCTTCTTCATTGCTTGGCCAGAGCAAGGATGCTTCTGTTTCAGCTCTTCCAGTCGATGAATTGATTGAGAAAGCTGATGGATTTGCTGGAGTATTTCCCGGTAGGTCCTTGTCCAGGATAATAACCATCATGGTACTTGATAGCATCACGCCATCACAGATTTTTTTTGTTTTAATCTATTATAGACATCCTTTTCTTGTTCAACGTTGATGGATTCTTTGCAAGCTGGTGACATGGGACTACTTACTACATTCGTTAACGATACTAAACTCCATCGTGACATGTTTCAAATCAAATAACATTTTATTCATTTTTTCCTCTCACTATGACTTGGCAGAACACAAATATGAAATCGTGAAGAGGCTGCAAGAGAGGAAGCATATATGTGGAATGACAGGTGATGGTGTCAACGACGCCCCTGCATTAAAGAAAGCAGACATTGGAATTGCTGTTGCTGACGCCACAGATGCTGCTAGAAGTGCCTCTGACATTGTCCTCACTGAACCTGGTCTGAGTGTCATAATTAGTGCAGTGCTCACCAGTAGGGCAATTTTCCAAAGGATGAAGAATTATACTGTTAGTTTCCTTGCATCTATAATTTAATTTCTTGACTTTATTTAGTATCTTAACAACCTAACTCAGAAGTGTTGATTATGGCAGATCTATGCAGTGTCAATCACCATTCGTATAGTGGTAAGTGCAGAAAATATGCTAACTCAAAAAACATGTCAACATTTTTACAAACACATATATATACATGGTTCATGTAACTTATGTGATCTATTTCTCTGTGGCAGTTCGGTTTCATGTTTATTGCATTGATTTGGAAATTTGATTTTGCACCCTTCATGGTGTTGATTATTGCAATACTAAACGATGGTAAGAAAACATTTATTTAATCTTCGGGCTGTTTATATAGACTATTCTGTGCAAAAGTTTAATTTGTTTCCCTTCACCCCTATAACATAGGTACCATCATGACAATATCCAAGGATCGAGTGAAACCATCTCCACTGCCAGACAGCTGGAAGCTGAGGGAGATATTTGCCACTGGTGTTGTGCTAGGTACTTACATGGCACTAATGACAGTAGTATTCTTCTGGATCATGAAGGATACCGATTTCTTCTCGGTAATAGTTTATATTTTCGTTTTCCTCAATATTATCACCACCAAATGGAGAAAATTGTAAGAGCCATAAGCACAATTTTCCCAATTGCAGGACAAGTTTGGTGTGAGGTCTATAAGAAACAGCCCAGGAGAAATGATGGCAGCCCTGTACCTACAAGTCAGTATTATAAGTCAAGCACTGATTTTTGTCACCAGGTCCCGCAGCTGGTCTTATGTTGAAAGACCTGGTCTTCTCCTACTGGGTGCTTTTATGATTGCACAGCTGGTAATTCTCCTATTATCAGCAGCTGGTACATATGGTTGTTTGTTAGTTTCTCTTCTGATTGTGCGATTGAAGCACTGTCATTATGTTTTGTCAATAGCCTGGTGTTCATGATCTTGCACATGTCCCTCACTTCACATCCACATCCATCATTAATAAAATAACGTAAACTAAAGCTTAAAACCATGTAGCTAGTAACATTTACATCCACCAGTGAAAAATAACCACATCTCTGACTAAACTTAGCATTGAAACGGAATCAAAATCAAGTCAATAGACTCGATCAATACTTCTATTGTTTTTGGAAGCAATAATTATTGGCAAATTTAAAATCTAATGAGTAGCTCTTTCAGCTAGCAACAAAAATGATTGATTACTTCAAAAATATTTTGGCAGTTTGGCTTTCTTCTGTGGCCATAATAATTTGCTTCATGATTGACAGGTGGCAACTTTTCTAGCAGTATATGCTAACTGGGAATTTGCAAGAATTAAGGGAATGGGTTGGGGTTGGGCTGGCGTAATCTGGCTCTACAGTTTAGTGACATATATTCCGCTTGATATACTTAAATTCGCAATCCGCTATGTTCTGAGTGGGAAGGCTTGGGACAATCTTTTGGAGAACAAGGTAGTTTATTCATCTTTACTATTATTATTTTATTGCTAATTGCATTGTTGATCTTAATCCAGAAACTTCAAAACTCAAAACTTGTTTATGACAGACTGCCTTCACTACAAAGAAAGACTACGGAAAAGAAGAGAGAGAAGCACAGTGGGCAACTGCACAGAGAACTCTTCACGGTCTTCAGCCACCTGAAACAACCAACCTTTTCAATGACAAGAATAGTTATAGGGAGCTTTCAGAGATTGCTGAACAAGCTAAGAGACGTGCTGAGGTTGCCAGGTAAACCAGTGATTCCATTTCTGTAGAGTCATTGTGTGGCATAAGTTTGTGTGTGAAAGGATTGATGGAGAGACAATATGTAATTCTATAACTACTTTTTTTATTTTGTTCTCCAATCATAATAAGAGTTTCATCTTGGTAATTTGCATTAAACCTTTATTACAGGAATTACACTTAGATGAAACTCTAATTCTAATTGGAAAACATCAATAAAAGCACCTAAGGAGCTATATGTAAGTTGTCCTTCATGAAGTGGAAATTATAAAATAGTGATAATGTCTTAACAGATATATTTCTTCTATTGGTTTACAGACTCAGGGAGCTTCATACTCTGAAAGGGCATGTTGAGTCAGTGGTGAAGCTGAAAGGACTTGACATTGACACAATCCAACAGCATTACACAGTTTAAGAAGTCTGGACAATCTTCAACAAGAAATCACTCTGGAGCTTTTCCAAGAGAAAAAACAACAAATATAATGAAGACCTAAGTTAATGTGGCTTTATATTAGGATGAAGGTCCTTTTGTGAAAATTTGAATGGTTACTCTTCTTTTTCATCTATGTCAGTAGCTCGAGGAGATGCTATGCTCTTTAGATACCAAATAACATGGTAGATAGGATTTACTTACGTCTTATTTTGAGAGTGTTAAATGATATCAAGGTCACTATTAAGCTCTGTAATTTTTTTTCTGATGAACAAAACTATATATTTTCGATCTTAATTAACGTAGCTCAATAATGAATTCAATCTCCGTGTTCTTTTTTACTTTGTTCGTGTCCAGCATAACAAGGACGATCAATGGATGGTGGAAGCACCTAATAATACCTCACAATTGAAATTAAACAAAAGAAAATAAGATTGGTAAAGTTAACCATTATGCTGTCACGCTAATAGTATCTTTGTTTCTCTACCTTTATCTAAACCAATGAGACAAATGGATGTTGTGTTCTTGAATTGGTGAAAACAAGTTCATAAGGTTGAGAAGACACATTAGAGGTGGGTTTTGAGGAAGTTAACAAAATATATTTTCTTGTTCATTATAATTGATACACCAGATAGAGCAATTAGATGTGAGAGGTAATATGCTAATCTGAAATCAGATAAGGAAGATGGACTCTGATACTGACTTTTAAAGAGATTCCCCAACCCAACTCCACTGCATAAGATGGTCCTTCCTTTTGTACGTTTCTTTTTCTTTTTTATGGGCTAAGTTGTTCCTCCTGTCTGATATGCCATATGAACGCAAGGAATAACACTCTTATAATATTTTAGGTGGAGATGCCCTAAACTTAACTACTGCAAAAAAATAGAAACTAGTCATTACCAATATCTTTCATGTTTGGTTCTCCTCTCTTCTTTTAGTTTCAAAAATTCTTTTTTAAAACATTTTCACACTACTTAGCAATCAATTTCTCATTTAAAATCTATTAATTTTAAAATTAATCTTCAAAACAAGAAATCAGAAACAAAAGATAAATGTTTTTTTCTTATCTTTTTGTTCTCATCTTGTTTAACTTCTCCCTCAGTTTAGCATGTGGCTTGCACCATCCTTTGCCTATTGTTTGATAACCTTGTTTAGTTGATTTTAAAAACAAAAGAAAATTTTAAAATAAAAAACAAGCATAGCCTTTTTATTAAGGGATGAGAACTGTTAATACATGGGATTAAACCCTTCAGGGGTATGATCTATCCTTCCATGGCTGTTTATAAAAATGGGAAGTGTAGCTAATAATCTCCATGTAGCAATATCAAAAAAATTCTTTTCTTGCAAGTTCTTGAAAAGAATTTTGGTGGTCGGCGTACCGCACTAACGCTTGTCGGTTTGGAGATAAGTTGGGCACAATAATTATAGTTATTTTGTTGCGGTACCTGGAGATAGAGATTCCAAGGAATAAAGTGATAATTTCACAAATTCGATGTGCATTCCGCTTTAAAGATTTTCGAAACCACAAGTCTATTCGAACAGCACCATTTACAATGATGTATTCCGACTGTGGTGACTGCCAATTTTCTTTTAGCTGTCGATAGAGTCTCTAAAAATCTGTCCAAATCATACCTATTTTCAGTACTTCATACCTATTTGAAATACCAACCAATTCAAAATTAACTATCAAAATCAAGTTTTAGCGTTAGAACATCTCGACTTGTAGTCCTCTCAAGCCAACAACACAACCGTCCAAATCCCAAGTGCATTTCATCCGCAATAGTAGTATTGCACTCTGCCATTTACTTCAAAATGAAGAATCATTTATTCTAATCCCAGTTTTAAACGATTAGCAAATGGCCAAGCGTTTCGTACTTGGCACTTTTGTTTGCCATGTAAAAAGATGGAACTGTATGAAACCAACTTATACATATATTGAATTATGAAAAAACGATAAATGTAACAGTTCGAAAAGTTGTAAACCTAGCTCTGTCGTAGTAATTATACAAGACACTGGAGTAGGCATTGAAGGAACAACAAGGCCACGAGGGGCCAAGATACAATTGCTAAGTTATCCTGACGTAACAATTTTGAAGTTACTTTTTCTAATATTTAACATCTCTCTACCAAGAATTTTTACAGATGAATCTAGACTAAGCGGGGGCTTTTTGATGATACGTCTGCTGAAGCGCTTGTGGTAAGTTTAATACAATCTCTGCGTATGCTGGAATGGAAGCAAAATATAAAAAGTCAGTATAGAGAGAGAACTATACGTAGAGAGAGCAGTGCAAAAATTTCAGAATCCGAACTCATTCGTGTGATAGCTTCACCTAGCTGTACACATCCGATAAGGACATGAACAGCTGATAACAAAAAGCCAAAAAAAATATGTTCCAATAAATTAACTATTTTAAATTACTTTAAAATTCCAAGTATTGAATGACTTCATGCTTTTAACATAAAAGAATCTATTTTTAACTTGTTATCATGTGCTCACACGCAATAGAAAACTGCATTAAGCAATGAAATATATTTAACGCACCTTCTGGTAAAGCCATGGTTCGTAAGGCATCTTCTGCATATGTTAAGCGAATTGGAGTAGAATGACTTCCAGAGAGTCCATCTTCCTTCCTGTTCAAAGTTGTAGTACTTTTATTGAACATTGGCCAGCCTAACACTGATATTCGAGTTGGGAGCACCGAAATTAGATCAGCATATCGAAGGCTGACTGTCACCTTGCTGAAACAAAAAAATTGTTTGAGCACAAAATATCTTAACATTTTGTTAGTTTTTCTCTCCGCATGTATATCCAATTTCATTGGAAGAAATTTAAATAATAAGCTTCTGACACAAAGAAATGTCAATAAATTTTAAATAAAACAAATGAACTTCTTAATTAAGGTGCAAACAAATCAAATTGTAAACTACGAATCTTCCTTTCATAAGAGCCATTTCTCCCAGCACCCCAGCTACTTGACCAAAATTTATGGCATAATAACGTTGATAGAAGGAAAATATAGATGGAGACAGGTAATTGATGCCAAGGTAATTGTAACTCAATTCCAAAACAGTAATTTGTGTGTCAAGGTTAATCAACATATATTAACCAAGCAAAGAAACTAGTCACATTTTACTTTTAGTGTAGCATCACTGTTAGGACAGAAAATAAGAATAAGGAAATGACAGGGAAGGTGTATCATAGGAGAAATAATAGGAACCGTTAAGGGAGCGGTTAGCTGTTGGTTGAGTATGGTTGGTCTTTAAATAAAGACCAACAGGTTTTGGGAAGGGCAGTTTTTGAGTATTAGATTTTGACAACAGGAATAGTCCTGTGAGAAAGGGAGGTTGTTCCCTTTGAAGGCTTGTTTTCCTGTAACAGAGAACCACAATAAACAGAGGAATTTTCAGAGTTCTATCCCTATCTTTGTGTGTCTTGATTTCTTTTTACTGGGT
>Ga0123341_1007339_pt1 | contig 10037 bp, 5 predicted proteins | sample Turbeapinknodule_FD_89959 | JGI IMG/M metagenome (GOLD analysis project Ga0123341, IMG submission 89959) | Root nodule microbial communities of legume samples collected from Mexico - Turtle bean Mexico pink nodule | ecosystem: Host-associated > Plants > Roots > Nodule | place: Mexico: Nepantla...
AAAAAAAATATATATATATATATATATATATATATATATATATATAATTTACTCATTAAATTCAGACGCTTTTTAAAAATTTATTCTCATATAACGAAAATAAATTCTTCATTATCTTGACAATGAAACTATCTTTGTTGTATTCTACTCCATTTTGAACCCAGTGATTTCATCATTTTGCTATATACACATTATTCTCTTATTTTATATTTTATTTGAATATCATGGAAATGCATGAAGAGTTACTGATTAACTCAACTAAATGTTAGAACTCATTTATTTTGGTTCTTCTTACATGCTTACTAATATTTAAAACAGAAATAAGTTATAAGCTTTAAAAAATAATAAGTTAGAATACTTACTGGATAAAATATTTACATGATCAATCAATTAAAAATTAATACTAATACAACTTTTAACATAACTGTTATAAAAAATAACATGGTTTATTATGATGTAAAAAAGTAGCATAATATCCTTTTTTTCTAATGAACATGGTTTATTCTAGAGATTTTTTCTGACCCATTAAATATCACAGTCTTATTGGATTCTTCTTACGCAAAAGTCATGGACACTAACTAATTATTAGGGTTCCATAAAGTAATTCATTCATATGCTCTTCTTCAAGGCCAAGAATGGTTTTGATTAAAATTTGATGCACAAGTTCTGCTACACAATTATCTTGCCCTGTACATGCTCATCAGACCATGGATTGTGTGTCATTTTGTCTCCACAAAGTAAACCAAAAGGTGGAAGTGCATGGATGGCAGCATGGTTTTAAAGTTTATTTTAATGGACATCTTTACCTAGCTATTTCAAACTTCTTCATCAAACTTCATGTTAATCATTTCTTTCTTGCACTACTTACTTAATGTTATACTTTTCTTTCCTAACAACTTGTTAACTATACACACACAAAAAAAAACAGTTTTGAAAAAGTTGATAAATTAAGTTTGAGAGTTTATTAGAGATTAACATGTTTCTAAATTTAAAAGAGTTACAAATATATTTATTATTTATATAGATTATTCACTAAGAATATTCTCATATATGAATAATGTTCTTACAAAGATTGGATAAGATCAACTATCATCGGGTATACACAACACAATCGTTGTTTCACACTTTTCCTATTAAAATCTGGACGATCTATCTTCTTCATATTTTGATTACAATATTTGGTACACAAGTTTTCGATCTTTCAGTCATTACGCCTTAATGAATGGGGGTGTACATATAAAGATACTTCAACGTCCAACTAAGTCTTTTGTGTTAAATAGATTATTAACATCTTGTAGTACCTTTTATGCAACTTTGAAATCGACATGACCACTTCCCTCACTCTTTCGGTGAAAATTTTGTTGCACATTATGTATGTTGCTATGACCATGGAGGAAATTAGGAGATTTCTTATTTTTTTTAAGACTAATTTATAGATTCAAATAAGTTGGTCATCAAGTGACCCCATCTTCTACCTTCGTCCCACATATATACCCATTTTGATCTAGGAATTTTGTTAATTAGTTTTATTGCTTTAAGATTAACTTCTTTGTATTAGTGGTTGGCTCGAGGCTTAGTCAATGGGTATGCTGCATATTGAAGTAAAGAATTTAAGATAAAATGGACAAAAAGGAAGAGAAAAAATGTTATTTTGAAAATAAAAGTGCTTACAAGATTGACAAAGTCTTTTTAAGTGTGATATTCTTGAAGCATCTCATGAAATATGTCAAATGTAATGTATATGCATACAATTAAGTCCATCCACAACATAAATTGAGTTCCAAAATTAAGCACATGTCGTCCTGAGGTGTGACATGTCTCCTTAAATTTTTTTAAAAAAATAATATATTTTGTTTTGAAGGTAAAACAATAGCAACTATGATAACAAGTATTTTGTTCCTCCGTCTTGTACAACTGCGACTAATAGGGTGTCTCTATATCCACTTGAACCATTAGTTTGTAAAATCAAAACTCATCAAAACATCGTTTGAAGGTTTAAAATAGTCTTTTAGACTTTGTCTTGGAACAACTCCTCAAAACAAATTCTGACAAGGCTGGTAATAGGTTAAGCAAATTATGGAATGATTCTTCCCAATTTATGTATACAATATATTTAACTAATTTTTTTTTCTCTCTATCTCCAAACTCATTTATTAGGTCACAAAATACAAAGATAAAAAAAAACAGATAAGTAAAAAAAAAGACAGCAAAACACATGTAAATACCCTATAATCCAAGAGTGGAGAACCAAATAACTACACCACGCATTTCCCACTAAAATGTTAGGGAATTAGAATTTTGGTCTTTTTGTTGTTTTTGAGTGAAGCGTGAAAGGAAAAGAATAAAAAGAAGCCAAAAACAATGGAAAGAATGAAAGGGCATGAGAAACACTTACCAGTGCTGATTATGACCTGTCAAATTGAAAGTGAAGTTGAAAGTGAAAATGAAAATATTAGTTAAAAAAGTTTAACCACAAATCTCACTCAAAGGGAAATACAATGGGAAATACAATAGATAAATCCAAACAATTTTTTTATCTACAAATAGAAGTACATGTCAAAGAAATTGAGATGTGAAATAGTACACTAGCCTCAATACTTTAATGTTTCACTCTAATATTTTAGAAAAATGATAATTTAATAATTCTTGAAGTTGTATACCACCTTTGATATGATAAATTTAGAAATAAATATATATAATAAAGAATAAATTTATAATTAAATGATATAAAAAATATTAAAATAATAGTATTAAGAGTTGTAATGTGATTGAATAAAAAATTGGGATTGTGCATATATCATTATCCAATGTTTTATGACGTCTAAAAATTTAGGATTTAGGGTTTAACAATTCAAACTCACAGACTCATCTAAATGTTAAGAAAATGAAGACACATATTACGCAAGCTAAAAATATCACCAACTAGCAAATGAACTATTTGACAATTTTTTTTGCTTGAAGCAAAAAGCACAGCATTGTTTTGTTACAACTATAAGTAGGTTAATTGTTGGTATCGTCCAACCATTCATCAGTGATGATATAACGATCTGCAGAGTAATCTACACATTCCTTTTATTTACTGTTTCACACGTAGACATAATCATCTTTGTATATGCTAGCGTGAACGTAAATCAATAAGCTACATAACATAATTTCTGATGATTAAAGCGTGCAATGTTTTTTTTATTCTTCTTTCAGGATAGAACAGTTCACAAGTTGGAACATGGCATGATTGCCATGCACTGCACCAAATGTTGCCATTTCAAAAAGCTTGTGAGTTGGTGATGCTTTTAAGGACACCTTGTGCCTGTGCTTTGATGATGTCCAACCAACAAAGCCTATTTGATAAGGTTGTGTTGTGTGCCACTCCTCCAACATTTTTTTTTTATATCACCAATGCCAATTTTTTTTCACTTCATGTCCAAGCTTTAATTATTAAATTTACTAGCACCAGCAATTACTATCATCAAGTGCCAGAGTTCTACCAAAGAGAAACAAAAAAATATTAGTGTTGGGTTTGAAAGTGTGAATAAAGCAAGTGGGTGCTTTTTTTCCTTTTACTTTTTTTCTTCTTTGGTGCATTCTTTGTGGCTGCGTCCAATTATTCTTTGTGAGGACTTGTGTGTGTTCCCCTTTCCTTTTAGTTTATTCCAAATCTCTTCTTTGTTTTCATACGGAAAGGGGACAAGGAAAAGCAAGTTCCACAACGTTTTTCAACCAAAAGATAAATATTGGCAATAGAACTTTTTCATTTTTTAAAGATTTACTTTGTTATATTTTCTACATCTCATTTTGCTTCTAATAGTAAAAGAAATAAAGATATTCATTAAGTATTAAGATTTCCTTTATAATTCAATATAAATAATATAACACCAATTAATAATTTCATTGATTGATATTTATGTAACGAAGAATCTCATATTCTATACGAAGAGTCTCGTATCAACAACAATTACGTCTCCATTAATGAAATTAATTAATTTTTATGTAACGAAGAAGCCTATATTCTATACGTGTGTAAAAATTGGTTGTGATAAACAAAGAATTATTTGTATTCAAATGTTGTTATTGTGAGATCTGTATTTATAAAGAGAGTAATTTGAAATTTGTGTGTGCAATAGTAGATGAAAAGTGAATAACATTTTCCATAGTGTAGTCTCTCTCTAGACCAAGCTTTGGGTTTATCTCCATTTGTCCATCACGTGTTCCATAGTGAAGTCTCTCTAAAGTGCAGCAGAGTTTGGCCACTGAACTCAGGACCGTGTATTCGTATGAACCATCCTTTCACAGTTATTAAAGTTCAGTGTCATTTAGCAGTGTACCATATTCTAGGTGGGGTACTTGATACCAGGTACCAACATGAATAACGCACAACTTGTCTCAGCATGAGGAAACCGTATAAAATTGCAAATAGGTAAAACTTGAGAAATGCAATTCATTCTTGGAGGGAAATCTATGATTAAGAGATATATGATATATTATCCTTGTATCAGCCGTCTAACTGGTGAAGAAAAATCCAGTAATACATTAAGAGATGAACAAAATTTAAGAGGCCTAAAAAAGAAGAAAATTTCAACAACTTAAACAAAGAAAAGTTGGTGACTGAATCATATTCTTTGCATGTATAGAGCTTTTTAACCGGATTGTACTTCACCAGGTACTGCAATATATGCTGTTTTTCTCAAAGACTGCAACAAAACTCATTCTAATTCCTCTAGTCCTTCTGAAGGGCATTGGATTAATTCTAGTATGTTGACTACCTCAGCCATATCTGGACGGTTTGATGGCACTTGTGATGCACAAATCAAACCCAATTTTATCACAGGAATTGCCTCCTCTGCAGCAAAGTTACCAAGGAGCCTTCCATCAACACATTGCTCCACCTTGCCTTCTTCCAAGGCACCCCTCACCATGTCACAGAGAACCACCACATCGTCCTCCATGTATTCCACAGGTCTTTTTCCTGTCACCACCTCCAGCACCAGGATCCCAAAACCATATATGTCACACTTCTCGGTTATCTTAACCGTGCGGCAAGCAAACTCTGGCGCCATGTATCCGAGTGCACTTTGAATTTTGCTGCTCAAAACACAATGGTCTAGCATTGGCAGTAGTTTCACCAAGCCAAAATCTCCAACCTTTGGCTCACCAGAACAATCAATGAGAACATTGGTTGATTTAAGATTGTAGTGGATTATGTTCATTTGGTGCAAATGGGCCAACCCTTTTGCCATGCCATAAATAATCTTGAACCTTTGTGGCCATGAGAAGACATTTTTGCTGTTATCATCATGTAGAAGTTTATGCAAACTCCCAGTGGACAGGTACTCATAAATCAGGAGTTGCAAGGATGAAGTCCAATAATAACCTTCAAGTGCCACAAGATTCGAGTGCCTGATCTTCCCAAGCTTTTTGATTTCTTTCTCAAAGTCTTCTTGGGACTTGATCAAACTGGAGACTGTAAGTTTCTTGATTGCAACAGCGTGTCCATCACGAAGGAAAGTGCGATAAACAACTCCAAATCCACCACGGCCTATTTCACTTTCTTTATTGAGAAGATTATGTGCTCCATCAGCAAAGTCTGCATCACCAGAAAACATGACAAGCTTCCCGTAGTTTGGATCATTTGCAGGCGAACCACTATAGTCCTCACCCCCAGACAATGCAAATGTAGCAGGCATACGCTCCATTGCTGAACGCACGTGGATATTTAGGACAGTAACAGCCACCACACCAATGGCGATAAAAGCAGCTGCTCCAATAGCAATAAGAGCAGAGATACTTAATATGATTTTATGCCGATGGGTCTGTGAGGAAATGCTGGAGTTGGAACCTGAAGAGTTGGGGTTCAGGACAATAGGTTTGGGATGAACAGATGGACAGGAGTGGTTGACAACAGAACCGCACAGCAATGGGTTATCGGAGACTGAGGAGGAGGAGATGGTGTTGAAGAAGCCACCCACAGGTAGTTCACCTTCAAGGTGGTTGTAGGACACATTAAATGAGAAAAGATGAGAAAGATTTGTTAACTCCTTGGGTAAACTTCCAGAGAGTTGATTCCGTGACAAATCAACATATTGAAGATTGCTGAGGTTTGCTATGGCTGGAGGGATTGAACCAGTAAGCTTGTTGTGAGAAAGAATCCTGCACAACTCAATGGAAAAGCACAGACAGGGAACAATTAGACAAAACATTGTAGGCATGTTAACTTACAAAAGATGTCAATTTTTCTCAATTATCTTTGACAGAAGCACACACACAAAAAAAAAAGGCCTTTTCAATTTGGAAACACAAATCAGTCAGGTAAAGTAATAAAAAAACAAAACATTTGTGCAACTACGATATCAAGAAAACTTACAAAAATGTTAGAGAAGAACACTTGTCGATTTGGGCTGGAATTCTCCCACCTAGGAAGTTCTTTTGCAGCCTTAGCTCCCTGAGTGAAATTGCCCCTTCTATTTCAGAAGGAATGCTTCCATTAAACTTGTTGTCACTTAGGTCAATAATGTACAAAGACTTAAGTTCGCCTATACCCACAGGAATGGGACCAGAGATATTGTTAGTAGAGATATTCAAGACTTGTAGGCTACTAAGTCCTCCAATGCCAGATGGAAGCACACCAGAAAATGCATTGAATGACAAATCCAGAACCTCAAGACCATGATAAGATGTAGGTGTGGACTTAAGTGCAGGATAATTGCCCTTGCTGAAGCCATTCCCAGAAAGAGAGATGCTTTGCACTCCCATCTTAAAAATCCATGAAGGAACATGGCCTGCCAAGTGATTATGGCTGATGTCCAGAGTCAAAAGCTTAGTGCAGTTCAGCATGGAATCAGGCAAGTTTCCTGTCAACTGATTCCTGGACAAATTCAATCTATGCAAAGAGTCAAGATTTCCTAATGACTTAGGAATCCAACCAGAAAATGAATTGGCAGAAAGATCCAACATGTCTAGATTCTTCAATTCCCCAATCCAGTCAGGAATGCCCCCTGTGAATGAGTTTCCCTGCAAACTAAGTGATGTGCAAGAAGTGAGTCTTTGCATTGATTGAGGGAGTTCCCCAGAGAGAAAATTACCACTCAAGTCAAGTGATTTCAGAAGTAAGCAGCCTCCAATATCCCCAGGAAGCCTTCCACTAAACCTGTTCCTCTGAAGACTCAACTCCCTCATATCATACAGATTCTGAATGCCTTCAGGAATTTCTCCCTCCAGCATGTTGTCCGACAGATCAAGTGACTGTAGCCCCCTCAAGAACCACACTCCATTAGGCAATTCCCCATGGAGCTGGTTAGAGGAGAAGTTAACAGTTGCCAAATTGGAGCAGGAACTCAAGGACTCGGGAATTTTACCTGTGAGGTTGTTCTTGGCAAATGAAACTGTCCTGAGAGAGCCACATTGTTGGAAAAACCCTTCTGGGATCTCCCCAGAGAGGTTGTTGTCACTGAAGTCCACAGCCTGTAAACTCCCAAGGCGAGGAAGATCAGGGTTTATAAGCCCTGTGAAGTTGTTCCTTGAAAGGGAGAGAATTTGAAGGAACTGCAACCTCAATAAGCCCCTATCAACATGCCCAGAAAGAGAGAACCCATCAAGAACAAGAGCAGTGACCCTATTGGATGAAGGATCACACTTCACACCTTCCCAATTGCAAGGACTGTTATCATCCTCATTCCAAGAAGAGAGTTTCCTTTTGGGATCTTCCAAACCAGCCTTAAACACAATCAAACCCAACACATCATCATTGAAACCAGGGTCCGCAGAAACCACCAACATAACCGAAGCAAGAAGAACCAGAAACAACACGCACATGCTGAATTGCATCATATTTATAGATTGATGTTATGAAGAGTGTTCAAATTTCAACAAAACTCTACCCCTTAACAAGAACAACTCTGTTATCATTTGGTTGCATATCCTGTAGAAAAGGTCGGTAGGTCCTAACAGAGCACAACATATGCACCACCAAACCTCATCTCACCTCACAAACAGAAGGGGAAGTTTCTTCTAAACAGGAGGAACAGAAGCTTAGAAAAGGACACAAAATGGAAACAGAATTTGCAAGTATCCAAATCTAAGTGAATATAAACAAAAAGGAAGGACTAGAAACAAACAAACGGGGAAAATAAATAAATAAATAAAAGGATTAGACAATAAAAGCCATGTGAAGATGACAAAGAGAAAAACAAATTAAAGCAAACTAGGGAAATTCCCTTTTGGCCTTTTCTTTTTTTCGTGTTCAGAATTTCAAAATCACTCCCTTCAAGCACAGCACTCACACAACGATACTGAGAGAGTGTGAATATGATCTCACACTTATGAATTTGACAAGAAAACAAAAGGGTAGAAAAATTGATTGAATTTAAAAAAGAAGGAAAATTTGATAGTATTTGATATTGATTCCCAGGGAAAGCGGCGAAAGGGACGCAGAGCTATAATAAAGAAGGCCTCGAGGTAAGAGAAGGCATTAATGGAAGAGGGAGAGAGACAGAGCAATTGAGAATTGAGTTGAAGAGTGGAGAGTGGAAAGTGTGGGAGAGAGAAAAGCATAAATTAGTGTTTGTGCTGTGAAGTTTGGTTTGTTCTATTCTTAAGTCTTCTATGCCTTCTGGGTAGTGTCAGAGAGAGTAAAGTGATGCATTTAAAGCTTCTAACGTCAAAGACAGAGAAAGAGAGAGTGTGTTTTGGTACTCTATGTGTCATGTGTTTCTAGCAGAAACACTTTATTTATGGTATGTTGCTGTATTCTTCTTTTTTTTACTATTATTATTTAAATTTAATTCAATGTTTTATCTATGCATTGTAATAATAGTATTAAAAATATAATGAAAATAAATTAAGACAATAAATACTATATGTAAAATTTCCCATGGTTGGATATTCCTAAGTTTAGTATAAACTGGGACTACGTTGGATGGTCAAACCAATATCCAATGTGATCCACGTGTCCTTTTTTGGTAACAAAATTGCCCTTTTGTCGAGTTTAAGGCATTTTTTAAATTATTTATTTATTAGTTTTCAACCATTTTTGTCATCGAATAGACTATTGTCTTTTTTTATTTTTAATTATTATTTTTCCTAAAAGAACTTTTCGATTGTTAATGTTATACAAATTCAAGAGTTTTTTTTATCACTTTCTAAAATTACCCTAAACTATTCACCCTCTTGAAGTCACTGAAACGGCGCATAATTGCAAATAAGAAAATAAATATTTTAGTAACAATTTTAATCTTTTAAGATATGTTTAAAGCATCAAATGGACCTTGTTTTAAAGTTAGAAAATAATATAATTTATTTTATTCTAAATTAATAATTATAAACCTGATTTCTCATGAAAATGAAAACATCATTATCCATCCAAGTTGTACAGCATAAACGTCATTTAAACATGACCATTCATAATTTCAAATCTACACAATCATTCAAGTTTAATCTGAAAGCATGCTTCTTTAATAATGATCATAGCAATATCAACAATTTTTCATTGTAAAAAAAAATTAACTGTAATATTTGAGAAAAATGTATTTTTATAGATTTACTTATAATTATTCTTTCGTCACGTTTTATTATGATTACAGTTTTTGTTATTTAAATTTTTTATTAAGAAAAACCATTTGTGGGCATAATTGGTGTTGAAGGATAGTACAAGTGTTCATAATTTCAGAGAATAGAATAGAAAAGAAGAGTGAGTGATTTGTGCAGTGTATTTGAAAAGTTGATGAGAGTTAGATGAAGCACATTGATGCCTGGTGGAAACAATTTATTGCAGAAGGAGACAGGATCTGTTTGAAAGAATAAAAAGGAACCAACCAAATCATGTTTTCACACACTTCCTCCAAACAAAAGAGACTCAAAAATCCCCTTTCTCAATTTCTTCATTCATTTTCAAATACTAAACTCCAATTTCTTTCAACAATCCAAACTTAACATGTTATAACTTACTACATTTACATATTTTTTTGTCAAAATATTTAATATGATTCATTTCAACTTTTAAGGAAAAATAAATAAAATTATTTTTATTTATATTAGTAGTATTATAA
>Ga0123341_1007341_pt1 | contig 10035 bp, 4 predicted proteins | sample Turbeapinknodule_FD_89959 | JGI IMG/M metagenome (GOLD analysis project Ga0123341, IMG submission 89959) | Root nodule microbial communities of legume samples collected from Mexico - Turtle bean Mexico pink nodule | ecosystem: Host-associated > Plants > Roots > Nodule | place: Mexico: Nepantla...
ATTTAGAAACTATTTAAAAATAATAAAAACTAATTCAGAAACTAATTTTTTTTTAGTTTTTAAAATAGTTTATAATTTAGTCACTATAACAACTAATTATTTTTTGTTTTTAAAATGTGTTTGTATTTTATAATTTTTTTTAAGTGCGATTTATCTATTTCAATATTTTTTTTAAAATTTTAATCATTCTCATAATTAAAAGGTAAAATTTTATCAAATTAATAAAAAAATCCAAATTTATCATACTAACAATAATTACAATATTAACAAATATTAGACATCATGTAAAAAAAATTGTCACATCAATAATAGTTATAATAGTATAGGTGCATGGGAACAAGAAAAAGGGTAGAAGTGTAAATTAGTGTGAGATGAATAAGGACAAGGGGAAAAGCTTTATTTATTTATTATTTATGGCATAGGGTTGTGAGGTGGTCAAAGACAAGGAAGGGTCTTTGCATGTGATTGGATTGGCCGGGAATAACCCTAATTCAATATCTCACATCAAACTCACGGAATCTTGGACCCTTTTTTTTCATGCTTTTTTACCATTCCAATTTCATGTTGTCATAAGAAATTCATGTTTTTCTTAGAATTTAACGAGAGCAAACACTTCATGGAAAGTCTCAAAATTAGCCTTGACCCTTTGTTGGAATAGATTAGACTTGACCCTTTGTTGGAACAAATTGGACTTGACCCTTTGTTGGAACAAATTGGACAACACTTCATGGGTTTCCTAAATTTGCTTGCGGGTTTATTTAGCCTTTATAAGAATGCTCAATGTATGTGTTTTTTTTAAGGTTTGGTAGTGCAATGTATTTAACATTATTTTAAATAATTAAAAGACATTAATTAGTATATCATTAGAAAAATGTAATCAAATAAATTTACTTTAAACGCTTTAAGGAATGAAAGAGTTTCTTTTAACTTAAAAAAAGTATGTATGAGAAAAAGATAGAGTCTAATTCACTTCAATACTTTTATTTTTCATATAATACATTTAATTTATGTTTTCAGTTGTTATAATATGTTTTACATATAATACATTTATTTAATGGTATTTTTTAATAATTTATTTGATAGTTATTATATAGTAAGACAGTATAAAATATAAAAGTGTGATTAAAATGTGAGAATAAGATAAGTATTAATTTTATTAAGTGTTAGGTGTGCATTATGATACAAAATAATAACCTATGTAGCACACATTGATACGATACTGAGATATCTTTCTAAAATGTAAGACATGATGATACGGATCAATATATTATATAATTATAAATTAAAATTTATGTGCACTAAGTATGTTTCAGTTTTTTTAACACAAAGATGTTTTTCGTTGCTGGTTCAAAAGAATTTGTTTCTTATTTTTATAATTATAATAAAAATTTATACAATAAGTATGACTTTTTAGAAAATTAATGTATTTCTTCTTTTAAAATTGTGTTAGACCCGTGCTAGAATAGATAGAAATCCAATAAATATTTTTTGAATTGGACACTTCCATCGATACGTATCCTACGAGTATCAGTGTCCGATACACATGTGTTTATGTGTTTAACACAAACAATTTTATCCATCATCTGCGAATCTTAAAATCATTCAACTCAGACTATCGAATTTGGATAGTGTTCTACCAAAAAGTATTGAGAGAATGTCTTAAGTTAAAAAATTCAGTATGAGATCATTTTCAATAATGATCTCGAGGTCTATATATAAGCTCTAAAAGAATTGTATTTAGGGATAATGAATCTTACTCCATAAAGCACTACGAGATCTTGGAATTTGGCCTCCAAAGTAGCTTTGTGAAACTAAAATCTCACTAAACAAAGTGGAATCTCAGTGGGTATTACTCAAACATTCTTAAATATTAGGTTTACATGGGAGGTTTATATGGTTTATCTTCAATCTATTAGATCGACCTATGTTTGAAGGCCACAAGGCCTGATGGACGTAAAGAAAATAAGAATAATTGCTTTTGTCAAATTAACTTTCATATCAAAACTAATTCCAGAATGATCAACAACTTTGAATCAAAACTCTGATAAAAAAAACGAAGTTATGGATTGAGTAATCTGGATTAATTCCACATTAATCAATTTGAAAGTGAAAATTTTATTTTAAATTATGTAATTTAAAATACTAGACACAAACTTTTTATATCACTCAATGAAATCTTCCAACAAAACTACATGAAAGAATATTTTTCACTCTATGGAAGTGCCAGAAAAACAACATTCAGTTTAAACATTTGGTTCATAAATAACCCGAAAACCCCATCTATATTAATATATATGTGTGTATGTTATCTGACAAATTCTTCAATTTTCATGACATCACTGGTATCCAAAATAAAGCTTTAATTACACAAAGTCCATAACAAAATAAACAACACAACTTCAAAAACTAAGTTTAAATAATTACATATATATATATATATATTATTAAAAATATGTTTCAAATATTTTTTAAAATTCACCAATCCATAATGAATTGTGGAATTTTTACAAGACCACTAAGTCGATCTGGATCGAATACATTTCCTCTAGACATCATCCTAAACCGGTCTATCCATCAGATCTGGTCGAACCAATTGGGTCGATTCGGGTTTACCAACAACGTCCAAAGGTACTATATAATGAGGAACCTGAATCATCACACACCCAATAAGATATTTGAGGACAATAACTATGATAAATTGGTGGCTACAACCACCCTACATAAGCATTTACATGTACTTAAGCTGTACAGATAACCGATGGCTCTATATAATGCGAAGTATATACAATCTTTTGCTATAATCAGTACCGTAAAAATTCTAAAACTAGCTACGGCATAAGAATAGACAGTCAATGTCACTAGTCAACCTGTTTTGAAGCTTGGACGTTTTCATCTTTCCTAGACTTGCCAAACGATTTCTGGGCATCAAAAACTGGCATATATGCTTCACTTGTTTTCTTAAATATGTCATTCTTTTCAGATTCACGGGGACTAACCAGCTTCTTCTCAACATCTTCAAATTTAGCAGTGGCCCATGGCGCTGTACCTACACTTCTTTTTGAATCTGATGCATCTATAGTCAGGTCAGACACTTCATCTCGGGAGGCAAACCAGGAATGACCACAGGCAATACATTCCAGCTGCACAAGCAGAGTAACAATCAATCAATCTATGTAAAACATAGGAGATGGTTTTGGAATTTCAGATTTCAGTTGAACATTGCATGCAAACCTGATACCGATCACCATGTCCTGCGTGGATTATATCCCTCAAGCCCACCTTACACTCACTGCATCTTCGGCATCGAGCACCCGTCATCTGTTTCCCATATAGAGGAAAGCTAACAGTCAACATATATCTCTACACAATTTAACAAATTATAATATTGTGGCATGAAATAAAAGTAACCTGCATTTGTTGTGACTCATCGGGCTCTTTCTTGTTTGTTTCCTCAGCAGTCATACCCTCCTAGAATTCAAATATTCAGTAAAGAACCAAATAAGTCCCATAATCATCAGTCAGAATAATCTTTACAAAAGAAGCTTTAAGAAATTGAGTCAGTTGTAACAAGTGGTGATTTATCTGCTGTACCGGTTAAAAAGAAGACTCGAGACTTCAAACACCTCCAAACATTGTATAAAACGAGCAATACTTTAAAAGGACATTCAATTAAATTTATCAAACAGTGGAATTATTTTAGAATGGAGCAACTACTTGTTTACTCCCTGTACCTATTAGCAGAATCCGCACCTCCAAGCATTGTTATAAAACCAACAATACTTTTAAAAGGACATTCAATTAAATTTATCAAACACTGTAATTATTTTAGAATGTAGCAACAACTTTTTTACTAAATCATGTACTTCCTATAAAGCAGAATCCACATACAAGTCGTAACCACATACAAAAACACAACTGGGACCAAAATTTACAAGTTCATGGTACCATGAACATCAAAAGTTAATTTCCAGTTAACTTAGGACTTTAATGTAGACCAAAGCATATTTTGCCCATCATTGCACAATTAAATAAATAACAGATATATTAGTTATTTAAAAGAACTGCTGACACTGAATAAGATTATATTTTATCAAATCAATTTGGTCCCTGAGAAACGTTTATTTAGGTCATCATTCCCAGCTTTTTCTATAGGACAAGGATATGTGTTAAATAGGTATAATATGCTGAAGACTAGAAGAATCACAAGAAGCTGCTGGGTTTAATTCAGAAAATAATAAAATAAAATATACAAAATAAATTCATCACAAGAGCATACAACAGAAAAGTTTCAACAAAGGAAAATAGAAAAAAAGAAGAAAGAAATACCTTCAATTCATTGGGAGTCATATTCAATATTTTAGAAGGTTCCAACTCTCCATTTAATAGACGGCGTGCTAGGATTGCATTGTTCTGCCAAAAGGAAGAAAGAAAATATAAGCAAATTATTATCAGTACAGAAATAAATAATATACGAAAATATTCATACTAATATGTCAAGCCAAAAAAAGCAATAAAGCAGTGGTAGTTATAATGAACTTATAGCCATTATGTTAGGCACCCGCACCTGTAGAGAAAAGATTGATATTATTTAATGTTTAGATTGAATTTGGTTCACTCAAATGAGAATCATCTGTTACAGTATAGAAGTAGGAAATGAAGATGAAAAGGATGGAGAAGAGCTCCTTGAAAGATGCAAGATGAAGTAAAAACGGGAAAATCCCTTTCCCAAGGAAGAACTAACTTCTTCACTCAGCCTAACCATAAACCTCTCAATTTTTTCTGCCCAATATTGGTTTCCTCCTCTACATATACCCATTCACTTATCTCTCATGTATGACCCTCATATCCCCCTCTCCATTCTCCTCATGCCAGAAGTCCAATCTGTCATGCTCCTCTTCTCTTTCCCCCTACGCTTTTTCCTCTTGCCAATTGTTTTATATTTCTTTCAAACACCAGCACGCCTGATTTCTTTAGCCCCTTAGCCCCTTCTATTCTTTGACCCCTCTTTTTCCTCTCCTTCTATATACTTGTATTATGTCACATTAGTAATTAAGAAAATATAATTATTGTTTGGCAAGCCATTTTTTTCTTTTATTTCTTCATTATAAGAATACATACTTTAAATTATCACATTACATGCTATTCTATTTTGCTTGAATTAAACCTTCATGCTCGAACACAACAATCACCAAAGTTTGAATGGAATTCTTGTAAGCTCACAAGAGTCAAAAGTGTGCCCATAATAGATTCACTATGCCTTTACTCAGAACAAATAAGTAATTTAGTATATTTTTGTTTTCTGGATAAATTATTTATAACAGTTTGGAAAGAAAGGTAGTTTGAGGATTACAATTCAGTTTTTCACATTATTATCACACGTTACAAAGTTTGACTTTTAACTTCATTTTTCCAAGCATCAGTATATGTAATGACCATTTAAAAGTCATTTTAAGGATAAAAATCATCAAGAACCAAACCACACTCTTGCTTAACTAGTATTTAGGTGAGCTTGCGACTTTTGAAGACAGTGAAGGGAGGTAAGTATCCCTCCACTTACTAAGCCCATCTCCTTGCTGCTCAGTCCTAGGCCTTTCATCACAGGAAGTTACTTATAGGAAGTTTTCCAACATACATTTTAGTTGAAGGCAATTGCTTTTTACTTACGCATCCGTCTTCCATGTTTTTTGGATCTTTCCAAAATACCCTGTTTTAGGAAATAAATTTCTGAAATTTATTCTGGTGATGAGTAAGTGTTCTAAAAATTAATATCCAAAATGTGTTATTACATTCCAGAAACTAACTTCCAGGACTGTTCCATAAATTAACCCCCAAAAGTGTCAAACTTATGGCAAATGATGTCTAGCCAAAAAAAGTTTGGGCATGAAATTTTGTGGGCTTATACAGAAAAGGAATAAATTTTGTAATAAAAAAACAAAAAATAATTATTTGTGGTCCCAAAGCTCTCAGACTACAACTTCATATCATTATGAAGTAAAAAAAATAAAATATGACCCATGAGATTTAAGTAAAAGTAAAGGAATATTAAAACATCCAGGGTGCTGATGAGCTGTGATAATGGAGAGAAGAAGTTTGCAGCAGCTGAGCAGTGTGGATAAAAGGAGGAGTAGATGCATTGGTAGGGCAACAATGGAATTTTATAATTAAACAAAAAAATACATAATATCCCACTTTCCTCCCATACCTCCCAAAATTTGGGCGGGGAGGGGGGAATGAAGGTAAGTAGTGATGGAAAGAGTTTTATTGGGGTTCCATGCCATGATATCCTTTCTTCCACAATCCAAACAATGGACTATGATTTCATCTCCTTCTAATCCAAACATAACCTTGCTAAACTAAACTTTAACTAATTGAAAACAGGGGAAAAAACGTCATAACAGAAATAATTATTAATGCATAAAAAACTACAGGACAGAATTACAAATATGAAAATATGTTAATTACAAAAAGAAAAAGAATAAAGCAGTTAAACAAATTGCCAATTTCAAAATTACAATCCATAATTCATCCGTAATAACATGACGAATATATGACCAAGTACAGATTGCCAACATTCTATTAGACATCCTAATATCTAAGAAATTATTTTTTAATAGATACTATAATAAAAAATATCCATACAAGAAAAAAAAAAGTCCAATAATGTAGCAGCAATATATATTTTATAATCATTTAAGTGCATCATTTATAAACATTTCAAGTTAACAGTCCATATCAGAAGAGAAGCTTCTAACCTTGAGATTAAACACTAATTGCCGTAGCTTTTGATTATACTTCTGATAATCTGATGAAAAGGTATCATGTGATGCTTTTTCTAGAGCAACAACAGCTGGAACAGCAACATCTGGCCAGACAAAAGACTTGGAACTCTGTAGAGTGAAAAAAAAAAGATGTAAATGCTGAAATCATTATATACAAGGAATCACCACCTCAACAATTTAGCAATTCACCGTGTACCTGTTGAGCCTGGTCTTTACATTCATTTGCTACTTCTGAACTTTTGTCATTGTTTCCATTGTTGTTTGCATCAGAATTGTCATTTACTTTGTCTTCCTTCTTTATGCTGTCATCAGAGTTAAACATGAATTGAACACTTTGAAGCAACTTCTCCAAACATTTGTCACGGTGGGTATCTCCAGTTAGAGCATTCAAATCCACTAATATACGATAATGTTCTGAAGCATTATTTGCACAACTCCCCGGTGTTTCAGGTTTCAGAGATTGGTCACTCTTACGAGATGTTTCGTCCTCTTTGGAAACATCGAGTGGTGAAATGCTCTTTTTCCTTAAGATTCTTTTATTTTTCATCAGATCTTCCTGTTCAGCAACAGGTTCTTCAGGCTCAATATCAAGTAGTTCCCCCAAACGTTGAAGGGTTTTCTGAACAAGCTCATCAATCTCTTGCTGTTTATTGTCCTCATAGTCCTTATCAGTTAGCTTCCAGAGTTTCCTTTCTACTGTGTCATAAACCTTTTGCACAATAAACCCAGGATGCTGCTTACGATTTGGAAGCTGTTTGTGTATGGGAACAAAATGCACCACACACTTATGCATAACAGATTCTGCAGGTACATCATCACGGTGGAAACTATAAAACAGCTCCCTTGTATCACGTGATTGCCAGCTGCCACCACCTTTTCTTTCAGCCTCTTCAGGTCGATAGAACCACTGGCCTGTGACCATCATGCTGCCATTTAGGGATTGCGTAATGTCCTGAAAAAAAAAAACCTGAATTAGAAGGTGAAGAGAGAAAGAAGATTTATAACTACATTTTGTAGAAAAGAAAGGAATAATACCATCCTCTCCCATCCCACAAGACAGAGGACAAAAATAAATGGGATTACCAAACCCAAAAAAAATATCAATGCAGCTCCACTTCTCAACAACAAGATTCAATGTATACAACATGACAAAGAAATTGGCAAACTAGTCATCAAAACTCAAAATAAAAGGGTAACATAATGCGCAAACTCCAGCTCAAGCCCGGCCGGGATTTTCAATAACGGAACAACATGGGAATGTAAAATATTATATTAAACACATAAAATTAAGTATCAAAAAATATAAATTCATTATTAATAAGCAGGAAATTGTTATTTGTATTTCATGTACTGCTGGTAGAATTTATTACATTTTCACCAATGCATGGTGACATACCCTGATGATCACCAAAATCCAGTACATGATATCAAGGCAGATACCATCTTAATGTTCCAACCAAACACATTCAAAAAATATTGTTATCTTAAAGAATATATATATATATATATATATATATATATATTTGACAAGAAATTTACCTTAATAATCGCCACATACGGTTTTTGGTCTTTGTCCTCGGGTGTGAGAAGTATAGGATCTTCCTGCAGAAAAAAGCGATGTCAAAACACAATAATGCAACACCTTTCTTATCTTAGAATGTCTTCAGAACCCACTTCACAAATCAAACATAAACCTCAAAAAACAAGGCACAAGCCATCTGCATAGCTGAAACGTCAAACTACAGTTCTCACTCTGTTGCTAGAAAATGGGAAATGTGGGCCTTTGGAAAGATTATGCAATTACACTGCCATTTGATTTAGAATCAAGTATTAACTATTTTTTTCAGTTGAAATGCAGTGACAGGTAGCAACTACTGTGCTGTTGTCGTTACTTGATTCAAGTTGCAGAAATATAACACAAGTCGTTACTTCATATATAGACACTGTTATATATCAAACACATATTTCTCTTTTCTCCATATCGCAAGCCCTAGCAACCCAAAAATGAATTCGAAATCACACGTTCAAATCAAACAGCCTAAATTATTTTCCTCAAATTCCTACTAGTGAGAAAAAGGTACTACCAGCGTGTATTGGTTTCCGTCGTACTCGAAGGAATCGAAATGCTTTTTCCGGCCTCTCCCCTTTCCGGAAACCCTAACCGGTTCGCCCATGGGCTTGGCGTCTTCCTGCGGCGGTTCCTCTTCTTCGTTAGATCTTCCGTCCTGCTTGTCTCTGATCTTTCTCTTCTTCTTCTTGTCTTCCTCTTTCTCCTTCTCGCTCTCTTTCTCCACTTCCTCCTCTTCCTCCTCTTCTTCCTGGAGCTTCATCCTCTTCCTCTTGCGCTGCTGCTTCGACCGGTTCTCGTCGGAAACACTGGCCGTGGCTTGCTGCTTCGGAGGCGGAGGCGCTTCGTCCTCCTCGTCGCTGATTGCGACCCGAGTGAAGCGTCGGTTTCCCATTCCTACACCCACCGCCACTGTGACTCGAGAATTTGGATTTTGTTTATGTGTCTGAAACCAGATGAAGAACCTTGCTATTTGTCTGGAACCTGTTAAAAATGGAAAGTCTCTTACACTTCTCTTATTTATCGAATGCTCCAAGTTCTTCACCAATTTAGGTACACTACCCTCTAGTAGGGTAACTACACAGAATATCAAAATCAATTGAAATGGAGATACTGATTTCAGATTTTGAATATCACACTGTAATGAAATTTTACCACTATAACAAAATTGATATGCAAAATGAAGCTATGATCATGAATACATTGTGATTTGAGACTTTTTCACTGCACTCATAGAGATTTTAATATGATGAAAATGGAGATTTTAATATGAAAGGTCCATGTTCTGGATACATTGTAACGTTTATAACTGATAAAGATTTATATTGTACAAAACAAATGAAAGTTGTAATAATCGCACAAAACAAAGTGCTGACATAAATTGGGATAAATTCACTTTGAAATAAAATAAACATTCTATCAAATAATAATTAACTAAAAAAACTCGTAATGTTAAAGTTTTTTTAAAATATTTATAACTGTCACATCACAATTTAAAAATGATAAAAACTAGAACAATCGGTTAAAAATAATAATAATAATAACACAGTCCATCCTTGATTAACAATTCTTGTTATCACAATTATCATGAAATTTTCTTTACTGTTTAGTTTTTACAATCAATTAAAAAATTGGAACCAATGAATTATTCTTTGTGAATTAATTATTGGAGATTAGTTATTCTTTATG
>Ga0123341_1007342_pt1 | contig 10034 bp, 12 predicted proteins | sample Turbeapinknodule_FD_89959 | JGI IMG/M metagenome (GOLD analysis project Ga0123341, IMG submission 89959) | Root nodule microbial communities of legume samples collected from Mexico - Turtle bean Mexico pink nodule | ecosystem: Host-associated > Plants > Roots > Nodule | place: Mexico: Nepantla...
AACAACACATACTTGGCTAGACGATTTTTCTGGAGGGATCTTAGTTCCTTCATAGGGCCTTGGTGTATTCTGGGAGATTTTAAAGTTGTGCTCTCGACGGATGACTGTAAAGGGGGGTGACTCTTAATCAGGTTTCTTGTAATGAATTCCTTTATTGGATTAATATTAATGATCTTTCTTGTGTGCCTTTTACTGGATCTTGTTATACTTGGTGTAATGAAAGGAGAGGGTTGCATAGAATTCATAGAAGAATGGATAGGGTTTTATGTAATGGAGTGTGTCTGGATGAATGAGATTCTTGTACTTATCAGGTTCTTGTTAAAAACTGTTCTAATCATTCCTCTATTCGTGCTAGTCTTGCAAGTAATTCTTTGAGGAAGGTTAGCAATTTTCGTTTCTTTTCTATGTGGCTTCAGTTCACTTTATGTCTAAAGTTTATTCATGATTCTTGGGCTAATAAGGTTGTTGGTTGTCCTGTGTTTATTTTGCAACAAAAGGTTGAAAATTGAGCTTTGAGACTAGAATAAAAAAAAAAATTGGTAATGTTCACAATGCAATTCTTCTTAAGTAGTGTCTCCTCCTTGGTATTCAACAAAACTTAAAGACTACTAGTTTGTCTGATATTGATGGGCGTCTCTGTCAAGAAAAGATTGCTAAGAGGAGCTTGATCATGCTCTTCACTGTCAATATTTGTTTTGGAAAGAAAGGGCTAAGATGTTATGGTTCAAAGATGGAGATTGAAATACTGCATTTTTTCATGCTACGGTCTTAAGGAGAAATAATTCTAGTGGGATTCATCGTCTACGGATTGATAATGAGGTTACTGAGGATCCTAAACTCATTGATGATGATATTTTGGACTTTTATAAAAATATTTATGCTGAGTCTATTTCTAATGTTCTGGATACAAGTAATATGGAAGATTTTATGGGTTTTTATATTCTTGAGCTAGTTTCCTTTGAGGAGAATATGATGTTAATTAAATGTCCTTATTTTTTGGAAATCAAGATTGTTGTTTTTAATCTTAATGGTAATAGTGTTCCTAGTCCTGATGGTTTTAGTGGTGTTTTCTATCATTCTTACTGAGACATTATTGGGACAAATGTTTGCAATGTTGTTCAACGGTTTTTTTAAACAAAAATGGGTTCTCCCTAGAATAAATAGTAATGTGGTATCTCTTATTCCTAAGATTCAGGGTGCTGACCCCATTATAGATTACAGGCCAATTGTTGTTGTTAATTTCAAATTTAAGATTATTTCCAAGATATTGGCGGATAGGCTTGCACTTGTGGCTGCTAGAATCATTTCTCCTAATCAATATGGTTTGTGCAGGGTAGATAGATTCAGAATTGCATTGGTATTGCTTCTGAAGCTATTAACATGCTTTCTAAAGTTCTTACACATGTGGCTTACAAAGTTTTGACACTCTGAGTTGAAAGTTCTTATTATTAGTTTTGACACGCTTGGGTTTTCACCCCTCGTTTCTCGGTTGGATTAGTACAATTCTCCGTTCAGCTATGCTTTCTATCAGAATAAATGGTAGTTTGGTAGGTTTTTTTTCCTTGCAGTAGAGGTGTCAACACAAAGTGATCCTTTGTCTCTACTTTTTTGTCTTGTAAAGGAAGTTTTTAGTAGAGGTATCTCTAAGCTTGTGAATGATAAGAAAATTTAGTCTGCAAGGTTATCTCACTCCCTCTCAAATTTTATATGTTGATGACATATTTGTTTTTTTGTAGGGGGATATTTAGTCTTTTAGAAATTTGAGTATTTTTCTTAAAACATATGGTGATTTTTCTGATCAATATGTTAATAAATCTAAAAGTAGTTTTTTCACCGTGGATAATTATGCAAGATTTGTCACCATAATTCAACGTATTCTTTCTTGTAGTCATGGTTGTTTGCCTTTCAATTATTTAGGAGTGTCTATCTTTATTGGTGCTCCAAAGTGTCGATTTCTTCGACCTTTGGCTAATAAAGTCAAATTGAAGCTAGCATCTTGGAAAGGTAAATCTCTTAGCATGATGGATCAGATTCAGTTGGTCATTACAGTGATTACTGGATTTCTAGCTTATAGTTTTAATATGTATAAATGGCCTATTTCAATTCTTAACCAAGTTGAGCAGTGGTGTCGACATTTTATTTGGACTGGTGATATTTTGAAAAAAGGCATAGTCACCGTGAATTGGGATACGGTTTGTTCTCCTCTTGAGAATGGAGGTTTGAAGATTATTAATCTTCGTCATAAAAATAATGCATATCTTCTTAAGCTTGCTTGTAACTTTGCTTATAGCAACATGCCTTGGTGTTTGCTTTTGAAAGCCAGGATTCTTAAATCAAAATACGAGTTTAGAATGGTTTAGAGATCCTTATCTCTTTGGCTTGGAATTAAGCAGTTTTATTCTACTATACTTGATTATACTTCTTGGACTATTGGTACAGGTTCTTTTATTAGTTTCTGGAATGATAAATGGTGTTCTACTACTTCTTTAGCAAATATTGCAGTGTTATCTGCTAGCATTCTGAATACTGTCTCTCAGTTTTAGATAGGTTATGATTGGAATATTCTCTTATCTTTACTGCAGATGCCTCATTTTTTTAATCATATCATGGTTAGGGTGGAACATGATATTTTTAATTGGATTCTAGATGAGTCTGGTCGTTTCACTCTTAAATCGGCTAGGACTTTTTTCTTGGAACCAAAAGTTCCCTGTGGTTGGGGTAAATTCATTTGGTCTTTATCTATTCTGCCTTCCAAAACTCTAGTACTTTGGAAAGTTTTTCATAGGCGGATCCCTACAAATCAACATATTCATAATAAAGGTTTGCATATATGTTCTATGTGTACGCTATGTGAAAAGCATGGTGAATCTATTCAACATTTATTTTTTGAATGTTCTAATGTTTTGCATATTTGGAGTTGGATTCGACAGATTTTTCTTACTTCTCATTTCTTTAATAAGGATGATCTTCTTTCTTTTATTAAGAGTGGTGATAGTCATTTGGTTAAATTGATTAAGCTTTGTTGTGATAACTTTTTCTATTTGAATGATATGGCATATGAGGAATTATGTTAGATTTCAAGATAAGATTGAGGTTTCTAGGGCTATTTCGGTAATTAAAGATTTAACTTGTCTAATGGGAAATTTGTCTAAAGGTTCAATGAAGAATGATATGTTGGATTTCAACGTGATTGAGTTTTTTGGTATTAATACCCGTAGTGGTAAAGTTCTTTGTCCTCTGATTGATGGGAGTTTCCTTCACCAGGTTGAGTTAAAATTAACACTGATGGGGCTGCTAGGGGTATCTTGGTCTTGCTACTTGTGGAGGTATTTTCTGTAGGAGTATGAGGGAGTTTATTGGTGCTTTCTTTGCATTTCTTGAAGTTCAGACTACTATGGTTGCTGAGTTTTATGGAGTTATACATGTAATGGAGGAAACTCAAAAGATAGGTCTTACTAATGTCTGGCTTGAATGTGATTCTGCCTTGGTTTGTGATGCGTTTACTGCTATGACTAATGTTTTGTGGATGCTTCGTAATTGATGGAATACTTGTCTTAATTACTATGGGAAAATCAGGTTTAGGATTACTCATATTTTCATATTTTTCGTGAAGGAAATGCATGTGCGGATAAGTTGGTCAATTTAGAATTTATTCATAGAGAAACATTTCATTGGTATAATAGGCTTCCATCTAGTTTTTTCTTAGAATTCTTCATGAATAGGTATAGTCTACCTATGTATTTTTTTTGTATTTTTTTAATAATAATTTTTTTATGTGATGACAAATGATGATTGTTACTTGAGGTGTCAACCTAGCCTAAGTGAGATGTCAAGTTGTATAATGTCTAACATGAAAGCTTTTATAAAAAAAATGCATAGATAACTAACTCAAACAATATACCTTACTTTGTCCTCAGTTTTTGATTTATAAATAAACGAAACAGTTGGTGCCATTCTAAGCTTGTCTTATGTCAGTGTTAGACTGGTGACAATGCATGAATTGCTACTTTCGCTTACTCTTTTAGACAAACAATATTTAATAACTACATTTTTCTGACAGAATTAAAAATGGCTTCAATTTTCCATACGTCGCCATGACAGTGACGAGGGTTTAGGAACATGAAGATATGGGGCGATGATCAAATGTAGGAAAACAGAAGATTAAACACGGTTTCTCTTTAACGTACTAGAAACAGAAATAGGTTTAAATATTTGAGAATCTTGCGACATTTCGTCAATCATATTTACGTATTTAACCAAACACGCTCTAATTATTTCGCTCATGATATGTTCAATAGCCTTCAGCTTTTTATCCTTTTGCCATGATCCTAACACCATCATCCTTCCAAAGAAATATGTGCCTCAGCCAGTAGTAACTACAAGAATGGAAAAAGTCGTACGAGGGGACAATAAGATGATGAATCCCCTTAGGAGTGTTCAATTGCTTTCTCTTCTCTCTTTTTTCTTTGTTTGCCTTCAAGGGTACAATAATTGATAATTGAAAACCACAATGATTAGTAAAGCACCAAGCAACCAACCATCAATTATGGGGAGACTTGAAAAGAGACTCTTAAGCAGAACCTTCCATCACAAACTAAGATAAACAAGTCTAATCTTTCATCAAATTGAACATTAGCATTGAACCCACCATTTTTTTCCTCTTCAAAAAGTATCCCATGGTTTAAGATTACAAAGAAAAGGCAACTACTACCAAGCTACAAATATTAGTTAGGTGAGCATGTACCTATCCTTCATTTAATGTTGATAATATATGTTACAAGCACTAACTGGATGTTGGGCCGGGGGACAACTTGGGGGAGTGGAAACTAGAGCAGCTTCCCACCTTTGAAGGGGACCTTTGAGTCTTGACCAGAGGAACCAATGACTGCACAACATCTGCCATGAGAGGACGATAATCTGCCTCTGGTTGCACACACATTGCGGCAATTGCAGCCACCTGGACAACCTCTTTCATAGAGTACTGTCCTTCTAGTGAAAGATCCATAATCTTGACAACCTTTTCTCTATCAGTCAAAAGAGGCAGAGCCTAACCACATCGCACATGCAAGTTTGTTAGAAAAAAGCTAGTGCTTAAATACGATGTCGGATGAATTGAAAAACTGAAATACCAATTCATTAAATCAATTTAGAACTTGATTGGTGGAAAGAATTAGCAAACGCACCCAAGAAACAAGAACACCTTCTCCTGGAGGTCTCTTCATATCTACTGGCACTCGGCCAGTGAGCAGCTCTAAAAGTACAACACCATAACTGTACACATCTGATTTTGTGGTCAAATGCCCTGTTAGTGCATATCTGCACAAACAAACATTGAGAAACACATTAGTTTTTCATGAGGAATTATTTAAAGAAAATAACCAAAACAATGTAAAAACAAGGTAAGATTTGTACTCAGGGGCAACATATCCTTGGGTGCCCAAAACTCGAATTGAAACATGTCCACCAGCTCTATCAGGTCCAAGCTTTGCCAATCCAAAATCAGAAACTTTGGCATGAAATTTCTTATCCAAGAGGATGTTACTGCTCTTAAAATCTCTGTGAATAACTGGGGGACTGACATGCTCATGAAGATATTCCAATCCCTTTGCAGCTTCAAGTGCTATTCTTAACCGAGTTTCCCAATCCAACTTTACGGGTGTTATTATAGAATCTGAAAGAAAATTAATTCATGAAAACCAACTCAAACATACAAAATAACTAACAAAAAATAGCAAACATGGCTGCAGACACAACACTTTGGACATTTTATATTAAATAGTCCCCTGGTGAAAATTTTAAAAGAAAATAAGGGGAGAAAAAACAACATGACTCTTTATCTTGTAACGTCTTCAATAAGAGACAGCGAATCGAATAAAAAAAGATCAATACACCCCAAAAATATGGAATAAGAAACAATTATAACATTCTACTACAAATCATTGCAAAAGTTTGTTTCATGGTTCAGATAATAAGCTTAATTCTTGCTCCAGGCTCTGGTTTATAATAGCTCAAATAGACAAATTAAGAATAGAAATTATTTTAAAACAAACTTTACGCCATAAATGACCCATCAAATATTTCCCTTTACAGTGTGTTCAATACACCTAGAGATTTAGAGGGAAGTATTGCAGCTTCAAGTAAACCTATTTAACACCCACTCCTGTTATAACAGATAAGACAACTCCTGTCTTTCCTGCCCAAGGGCTCTCTTCCCCTAAAAGAGAGACTAGAGGATGAGAAAAAACAATCAGGAGGTAAATCTCTCCTCTCTTGCAAGATTGTCAACTGTATATAAACTGACCAACTTAAGACCTTTCCTCAAAGAAGATCGCATATAAATTACTTATGCACCTACGAGCTATATATGTAAAATGTAGACATCTGAAAAAGCAGTAACAAAGCAAACATATAATGTAATTTAAGATTGAAATAACATGGTTATCACTTCAAGGCCACTGTCCAGATTGTGTAATATGCATGGAACAAAGTTCGATGTGTCACTTCTAACCCATAGTCATCACAAACTTTACAAGGGAAGAAAAAGCCTTGCAGAGAGAAGAAGTTCGGAAAAGAGAATGCAAAAGAGAGAATTTGGGGAAAATTATTTTCTTTGCTTATATGGACATGCCATTCAATCTTACACAACAAAAGAGAAGAAACTATGTAAGGAATCAGTTACTAAGAGAACCAAATGTAACAGTCAAACTGGGTACATGCTACCCAGACTGTTTCCAATCAATAATTTCATCAATTTAAATCAGATATTCAATACGGCAAGATTAACAGATTAATCTATCATCAAATATATTTCTAACTGAGAGTTGCTCATTCAAACTAGAAAAAGGTTCTAAGCAATTTTTCCTTGTTCCGGACCCTGTAGGGAGCAGATTAAGTATAGCAAAAGCCAAGATTGTTATATCAAAATTCAATAGACATATGATACATCCATCCCTTTACGAGGATGAGTCTGGACTAGTGTCTGTCAAGTACGAAAAGTTTTTGAAGTATCATATCATCCATTAGCAGCATTTTAAATTAGCAAAGAATAAAAGCTTTCTAGCACATATATATTTCATAACTTACTGCTAACAGGATAAAGATGTTCCTGCAGTCCACCATTTGCCATAAATTCATACACCAGCAATTTATGATTACTATCAGAGCAGTACCCAAGCAATGCCAGCAGATATGGTGAATGCAACCGCCTTAGCAATTCCACCTACAGTAACATGTAAGCAACCAATTCAATTCAATTACCAAAATGAATTGGCTTCTAAAAGCTACTTAATTCATTGACAAGGCCAAAAAGAGTATGGTTTAAAAATTTAACTATTTTGATTATAGGGGAAATCAAACGCATAAACATGAAGAACAATGCATTCCTTTTCCCATTGTTTCTAGAAAAGAAACAATGCATTTCTAGATAAGAAGTAACAAACCTCTACTTTAAATTCTTCTTCCCCTTGCTTTCCTGCCTGATCCATGAATTTAATTGCAACTTTCCTGCCATTATTGAGCACTCCTCGGTAAACAAGTCCAAATCCACCATGACCAATGACATTCGACTTGCTAAAGCCCCCTGTAGCAGAATGCAGCTGCTTGAAAGTGAACACCTGAAGTCCTTTCTCGGCTATAACTTGAAGATTTGCAAAGTCACTATTCTCATTAAGGTTAGCGTCTTCAACTAATATAAAACCAAGCAAAATCTGTCAGTAACTGGGACCTCAATTTACTCAAGTAAAGTAGAAAAAAAGGAAAGATATAAAGGTTTAAAGTAAAAACACAGAAGTTACTTTCAAACCATTACTTTAAAATCTTGAAAGAAAGGGTAAAACATAATAACACTCAATGTACTCCCTTTTCCATTCTATTGAATACTCTCAAACAATATAGATGAGAATTAATTACACCCTGTAGAAAAAAAAATATAAATGAATATCAATGAACTGGCAGTATTAATTATTGCCTGCATTATACTTACTTTTTTTACAAGTGTAGAGATTGATATGTGATCATTAATTGAACTAATTAAATGAGAATACAAAGGAAAATAAGGATCAACTTGGCTTGAATAAGAAATTTCTATTTTCCTTGCTTGCTTTCACAAATAATTAAAAAAAAATCATATTATTTTCACTTTGTTCAGTATTTTCGAACAGTTGTATAGAAAAAAATGGTATTTTCACCATTGTCAAGTTTGTCAATATTCATCTTTGTTGAGAACTGAAAACAGAATAAAAATAAGGCATCATTTCGTATTTATTTGTGAATCCATGAAAGGAAAACAGGAACAGTCTTTTCTTTTTAAACCGAACAGGTCTAACGTATCCGGTTTGATATGCGAACTCCACCAAATTTGAAGACAAGAAAGGAGCACGTATAAACAGTAAAAACAACAAACATACAGTTCCAACATAAATCTATCAACAGAACGCCCACGTCTTGCATTAGTCAAATTCTCCATTTTAATCTAAACCTACATGAAACACAACTAACCCCAACCCCTCCATAAAAAAATCACTAATTTTTCTGACAAAAAAAATCATAAATAACACAATTTTTACCAAAATTTCCACTAGGCCAAAATCCAGGAGGGGGAAAAACACAAAACGAGCAAAATCTCAATCAAACCAGAATAAAACAGCACATGAGAGATATCACAGCCTAGTATCAATGGCACTAAATCTAACACTTCCCTTCAATCAGACGAAACTACACCGTAATCAAAACTAACCTCCACATGACAATAAATTATTACATAGTCCTCCCAAACCACCACCTGAGAAGTCTTCATGTGTCAGGTCTTTAAATTTACAAATTTACATAAAAGAATTAACAACAATAAATCACACGTCACCTAAAGATTATTTTTTTCATAAACTGAAAAACTCAAATTGTATAATAAATTCTCCTACATGACACCTAGATGAATGTTATTAATTTTTTTCATAAACTGAAAAACTCAACTGCATGTTAGTACAGATTGGTCAGCAACAGTTCCATCGAATAATTATGGCGTTTGCAAATGAATAGAAAGCAAACATTGAAGTTCGGCACATTTCCGAAAGAGAGCCAAACCTTTTTTGAGGCTTTTGCGGCGGTTGGAGACCTTGTTGAGGATGTAGCAGTAGTAAGCAAAGGCAACGAGCAAGGCAAAGACGGCGAGGGAAGCGAGGACAATAATGGCGATGAGTGCAATCTTGGCCTTCCTTCTGTAGCCGTAATCTTCGTCCATTTCGATTTTTCTGAGGAGCAAAAACCCTAACCCTAGAAATTAAGCATAGTGGCAATGCGAGAAAAAGCGAGAATGGTTAAAAAGCTGTGTCGGAGCTTCGAAGTTGGAAGACACACTCTGACTTGGCTCACTCTCCCTCCCTCTGCCCTTTTTTCTCTGCCGCGTATAATGCTGTTACTGACTTTTCTCTTTTGCATCTTCCACCCTCAACTTCTTGCAATTTTCGTTTCCACCACCAACTTATTTTACACTATTTTCATTTTTCCCCTGCATAAGAATAGTTTTTAAATCCTTTAACAAAACATTTTCTATTAATTCACTTATTTATTAGGTTAAATACATTTTTTTATGAAATTGGATCAAATTAGTTCACTTAATACTTTTTTTCTAAAATGTTAACAAACATCTACAATGTCGGTTTGGAAAAGAGAATTGAAAAAAAAATCTATAAATTAACTATTTTTTTAGTGTTTATAATTTCTTAAATTTTACTTTTTTCAGTAACTATTTTTTTAATTCAAATAACTAATAATAATAATAAAAATCACTTATACAATAAATAAATTACCAAACAATAACATTACTAAAGGAATTGTATTTTTTTTGTGTGCATAATTTTTTACAATTTTGTTTGAGTACCTATTTTTTAAATTCAAATAATTATCTAAAATAAAAATAAAAATCATATACACAATAAAATATTACATATAATAAAACCATAAAAATTATTTATTTTGTAATTACTTCTTATGATTTTTTATAATTTAATAATATATTATTATTTCAATATTTATTATAA
>Ga0123341_1007346_pt1 | contig 10032 bp, 7 predicted proteins | sample Turbeapinknodule_FD_89959 | JGI IMG/M metagenome (GOLD analysis project Ga0123341, IMG submission 89959) | Root nodule microbial communities of legume samples collected from Mexico - Turtle bean Mexico pink nodule | ecosystem: Host-associated > Plants > Roots > Nodule | place: Mexico: Nepantla...
AACCTTGGTTGCTAATTAGATACCAATTTAGAAACCATTTAACAATAATAGAAACTAATTTAGAAACCAAAAATTTTTTAGTCTCTAAAATGTTCTCTAATTTAGTCACTATAGCAACTAATTAATTTTTTATCTCTAAAAATTAGTTTCTATTTCATGATTTTCTTGTAGTGAATGTTTTGCATATTTGGAGTTGGGTTCGACAGATTTCTCTTAATTCTCATTTATCTAATAAGGATGATCTTCTTTCTTTTATTAAGAGTGATAGTAATCTTTTGGTTAAATTGATTAAGCTTGTTGTAATGACTTTTTTCTATTTGGATGATATGGCGTATGGGGAATTATGCTAGATTTCAGATTTCAGGATAAGATTGAGGTTTCTAGGTCTATTTCGGTAATTAAAGATTTAACTTCTCTAGACAGAAATTCGTCTAAAGCTTCAATAAGAATGATATGTTGGATTTCAATTAATTTTTTTAGTATTAATACTCGTAGTGGTAAAAATTTTCGTCCTCTTTCTGTTAGATGGGAGTTTCCTTCACCAGACTGGGTTAAAATTAACACTGATGGGACTGTTAGGGGTATCCTGGTCTTGCTACTTGTGGAGGTATTTTTGATGGGAGTATGAGGGAGTTTATTGGTGTTTTCTCTATGTTTCTTGAAGTTCAGACTACTATGATTACTGAGTTTTATGGAGTTATACATGCTATGGAGAAAACTCAAAAGATGGAGCTTACTAATGTCTGGTTTGAATGTGATTTTGTGTTGCGTTTACTACTAGAACTAATGTTTTGTGGATGCTTCGTAATCGATGAAATACTTGTCTTAGTTATTGTGGGAAAATCATGATTAGTGTTACTCATGTTTTTCGTGAAGGAAATGCGTGTGCTGATAAGTTGGCTAATTAATTTATGATTTATTCATCGATAATCATTTCATTGGTATAACTTTCATCTAGTCTGTTCTTAGAATTCTTTATGGATAAGTACCTATGTATCCTTCTTGTTAACATATGAGTTTTGGTCTAGTCCCTCCATATTTTTGTATTTTCTTTCTTTTTTTCTTTTTTTTAATAATATTTTTTCATATGATGCCAAATGATTGTTGTTACTTGAGGTGTCAGCCTAAGTGAGATGTCAAGTTGCATGGTGATACCTAACATAAAAACTTGTAGGAAAAGAAATGTAACTTTATTGAATTAATATATGATGTAAATTTAAATTAAAATTTTTTAGTATTTATATAAAAACTAAAACACTAATTTAAAGTCGGATAATCTTATAATTTTGTAATAATTAATTCTTCCTTAGATAAAAGACCAAATAAAATTAGTGTTTATGAGTCTATTTGAACTTACATGAAGTTTATAAAAAATATATAAAAGGATTTTTTAGCCAGCCCAAATCTAAAATTTAAAGGTGGATTTTATTAATAAAAATTTTGGATAACTAATTTTAATTCATAAACCTTATTAAATTGTTAAAAAATCTACCTACTAAAATAATTGCAAATGAATAAAATTCATCAATATTTCTACTTAAAGGAAAAAAAATGTTAGATTTAAATAGAAATAAGTAGAAAATATAAACAGATAGTAGGAAAAAATATTTCTAAAATTTAAGACAAAGAACATATTTTTTTAATTAGAAATAATAAAACAAATCCAAAATTTAATTTAATGAAATAAAAACATATTTAAGGTTTTTAAGTAAATATAATAGGAGTAAGTATTTCAAAACAACATTTCTCCTCTCCTATAAAGACATACATGATACGAATTTTTACGTAAGAATGAAAACATTGATCTCGAAAAGTAAAATATTAAAATAGAACTTCTAAAATAAAATATATAAAATTTTGAAATTAAAACCTAATATTGCCATTGAATCTATAAACAAATTAGCCAAACAAAAGTTAAATAAATATTGAAACAGTTGTAAATTATTTTGATCATATATTTTCTTAAGATTTTGTTGATTGGCACTTGTTAATGTATTGAATGAGGTGTAAGTGGTAAAGAAGCTAACCTGGAGAAAGTTGGTGAGTGTCTCGAAGGAGATAGTTTTATCTGGTCCAATTTCGTAAGACCTCACAAAGAAATTTTGCATATATACAAACCGGTCCTCCACAAACCTTCCACGAAGGAAGGTAACAAAATCTTCTGTGTTTTCATTTCCCAACTTCATTGCTGTATCATTAATCAATGGAACATCTTTCATTCCATTCTTCGTCTTCACCAACAATGAAAACCTTCTACTACTGTTGTACCATGCACTAGTATTGCATCGGGAATTAATCTCTACAGTTCTGTCTTTCACACTGCACCAATTTCCTAGAAATTGTTTCCCCGTATTCATGGATACCACCATTGATGATATCATTGCAGAACTCATGGCAGAGTGGAACAAAACTGATATGAATGATCCTGTATACAATGTCTAGATCCTCTCGTAAGAGATTTCGAAGAACGATTAAGTTTGGGATAAAGAGAATCTCTAGATGACTTCCGATTATACCAAAAATAATGATAAAGAATGTGATAGAGAATTGAGAAAAAGAAACAAAGTGCATATCTTATTCATATCTAGATAATAGTTTAATACTCTATTTATAGAGTACTAAAGATTACCTAACTCTCCAACTAAAGAGATATATGATAGAAACTTTTAACTAAATACCAACTAAAATATAAATGATAGAAACTACTAATTAAATTCCAACTAATTAAATCCTAACTAATTAAATCCCAACCAACTAAATCCTAACTAATTAAATCCTAACAGGAATTAATCTGTACAGTTCTTCCTTTCACACTGCACCAATTTCCTAGAAATTGTTTCCCCGTATTCATGGATACCACTATTGATGATATCATTCCAGAACTCATGGCAGAGTGGAACAAAACAGCGAAATCAGAATTCATGTTTGCTTCTAACTTATACATTCTCACCGTGCCTAGTAATTAATGTTTATCTTTTTTGTTTTCTAATATGTGTGTTAAGGTTGCTGAAAAGATGAAAGATAAATATTGATTTAATAACGTGCACGAAAGCATTTCGGTTCAGTCGTTTATTATGTTTGGTTTCTGTTTTATCTTTTAATAGATACTTATCGTTTCGTGTGCCATATTTTTGGGTTGCTTTTTGGTGACTGAAAAGAAAGTCCTAAGGTATTTGCATGAGTTTCATCTCTTTACCGTCACAGTGAGGGAGTTGTCAGGAATCACATCTTCAGAGAGTGTAATTAATAGGCAAACAAAAAACTATAATAAGATAAATTACTTTTTTTTTTCTCGGTAGGGAAATGAATCTAGAGAACTATTCATAGATTTTGTCTTTTTTTTTTTGTCAGGTGCTTGGTCTATGTTTCAGCTTCTTTTTTCAAATAGCGTATCTGTTTCTTGAGATGTGCGTTATTTATATTATTTTAATGAGTCTACCTTGTTAGACCGGATTAGTGAGGTGGATTGTTCTTATATGTGTATTACCTAGTTCTTAATGACGGATTAGCTTCACTGACCTTAATTGAGCGTAATTGGACCGTAGGTGTCGGTCAGCCTACACGGGCGTGGGACCTTCGATTGGCCTAGTTGTGGGAGTCGAGACATGGTTTTGACCGTTCGACTCTTACCAGTACACTTGCCCCCCAAGCTTGAGGATAACCTGATCTGAAGAGTCTTAAATGTTTGGTGTCGGTCGGGCTTTTGAGTTTATTGTGACTGTTGGGATTCTCGATGCCTGACATGACTTCAGGCAGCACCTGCACGCGTGATGTGACCCGCATAGATGAAGGTTGTTTTGGATGCGAAGCGTTGGGAGACGTTGGATTAAAAAGATCTAACAGTTAAATAGCGTTGTGATGCGTCGTCTCCTGGGACCCTTGGAGGCTATAAATAGCGGTCCCAACAGTGCTGAGATACTGTGCTATCTCTCTGGTATTTGCTCTAAGACCTGAACATTTCCTTGTCTTCTTGCTGTGTTTTGGTGTTTCTGCTTTTCACAAGGTTAGTTATGTCTTTTTTGTCTCAACCTATTTCTTCTTCTTCGGCTCCCCCTTCTCCTCTTCTCGTGCATCCCTCTTCATCATCTACGTTTTCATCATCTTCTAACTCTTCTACGATCGATTCCTTATCGGTCGGTACGGTTCAAGTTCTGCACCCTGGAGGTGGTTAGGGGGGACGATCCGGCTAGTGTTGTTGACCTGTCGAGCTCCCTTGAGCAAGTCATCTCCCGGGCGGAGTTTGATTGGGCAAATCCTATGTTAACTAGGATCGCCTCTATCTTCTTAACCGAAGACTCTATCACCAAGTTTTTGGGGAGGTACATAAAACTCGCTTAAGCAAGCAATATCTCGCTTAAGCGAGATGTCACTTAGCCCAAGCCCAATTAGGTTAAATAGAAGGTGTGAGACATAACCCTAGACATCTTTGAAAAAATAGAGAGATATAGAAAATCCTAGAGGAGACAACCATCAAAGAGAAACATCCTGGTTGGATGAACCAACCGTTGTAATATGTCTTTGAGAGTTTTATTTTTTATTTTAATTTGACACTAGACATATTACATTGGTTGGATCCAACCGGGGTAATATGTCTCCGAGAATTTAAAAAAAAAGTTTTAAATTTTTTTTAATTTGACACTTGACATATTATACCGCTTGACATCCAACTGGAGTTTTAATTTTTTTTAATTTGGCCTAGACATATTAGATATACAATCAGTGTAATATGCCTTTGAGAGGTAAAAAAAGATTTTAAAAAAAACTTAATTTAGCGCTAGACATACTACACCGATTGGTTCATCCAACCACTGTAATATGTCTCTTATAGTAAAAAAAAATGTTGTAATACAGCGGTTCTTAGTCCACGCTTAAAGAAATTTCTGTCTGACTTGTAAGAATTAAGAAGAATCTCTTAAGAACCTCAATAAAGTCACTTAGTTCTTACCTAGTTTGAATAACATTTTACATTAACTTAGTTTGGTATAATAACAATAAAATTATTATAAAGTGGACTTTAAGCCCAACTCAACCCCATAAAATCGGGTCATGAGGTTAAGGTTTGCACCCACTTATATACCATCCTCACGCCGAGAATGACAGCTCGTGCGTGGGATAACATATTATGGGTGGTCCGATAACGGTCCGATAGCGGGTGGCCCGATAGGCCCAACAAACACTCACTAGAATAGAATTGAAATGACTCTAATACCATATTACAAAGTGGACTTTAAGCCTAACTCAACTCCATAAAACCGACTCATGAGGTTAAGGTTTGCACCTACTTATATACAATGAAATTTTCTCATCTCTAGTCGATGTGGGATCTCCAACAAAAATAGATAGATGTTATTATTCACAAATAGTTTGAATAACACGAGTTACATTAATTTAGTTTGGTATAAAGACATTAAAAGAGAGTTATTTATCATTTAGGAGATGTTTTGACTTGAGTTGATAAAAGGACATTAAAATAAGCTGACATGATCATTAATACATAAATTATTTTAAAGCTATACTGAATTTTGTATAAGGTCAGATCATATCGACATTATTCACCTTCATGATACACTGAGACTAAAAACTTATGACCAAACTTTTCACATTTCAATTTATTGTCATAAATCATGCCTATCTCTGTACCTCAGTCTCCACGGAAATTAAACTTACGAGAAAAATAATCTCTTATAATTTTAGCTTTAGAGTATTACATTTTTGGAGGAATCTATACAAAGAATTTAAATGTTTAACTTACACTACTTTTTTTTCACATTAAATTATGAATTAGTCCATACGACACATGACGATTAAAATAATAGTCAATATTTTTAAAAAATGATAATATTGTGTTTCTAATATTCCAAATTTCCTATTACTTGAAGTTATTATAGCTATTCCATAATCAACTTCAATAATTTTAGTTTGCACTTGAAATTATTAAAAATAAATGTAAATTAATGTTGGTAAAAAATCGATACTAACTATGAAAGTTGATGTTAAATGTTTATTTGAGTATTGATTAGGTGATGACACCAAGACCATTATGATCAATTAAGCATGATAGTATTTGATTGCGTTAAAGTAATGTATTATAGCATTGGCTTGGTCAATGCAAACAAATAACATCTAGCATCTATATTCTCTTTTTTTACTCTTCTCTTTTCTTACCTATCTTTTTATGCCTAATTACTTTCTCTCTTTCTAATTATTTCCTTTTATCAAATAAGAGAATCATCAAATCAAAAGTGCATATATAAATTAATGATGAAGTATATGTTTTTGAAAATAAATATAAATATAAAATATAAAGTTTTGAAAGGACAAAAGGTTCCAAAATATTTTTTTATAAAAAAAGGAAATGGGAGAAGGCCTCTTTTAGTTCAAACATATTTTAAAATATTGTCAACCAATATATTAAGAGTATTGATAAAAATATAAAATGTTTTTATTAAAAGTATCATTATAGATATATTAAAATTTACAGTAAGAATGTATTGATAATATTTTAATAAAAATGTTTTACTTTTACAATTTCAATTATTAGCTTTTATTATTTATTGTTTTACAGAAAACAGAAGAAGTTGGGAGGGAGATAATTAAATTACAATTGGGCCAAGAGTGATATTATTTTTTTCCAAAATAAGGGTAACATGGATCAAAATTGTTGAACAAGATGAATCCAAATTTTCATGGATTGCTTTAAGACTGATTGTAGCTTAGTTGTGTGAGTTCAGGGGTATTTTGAATTTGTTAATTCACTCTTAGTTAGAATCCAAAGCTGGTTTAATTCAAATCCTTTTGAAAAGATTGTTTTATGAAGAAGTAGAAAAAGAACCAGTTGTTTTAGGGTTTCAATCGGTTGTTTCATACTTAGGATTTTTGAAACTGGTTTTAACAGGTCTGAATTTGGTTGACTTTGCTGTCAAACCAATTCAATCGGTTATTTCGACAAAACAACCGATTGTTTTTTTGAATTTTCTTGACAAATTTTTGTTTAGTTAGTTAAATCTGCTTTAAATTATTTGGAACTGATTTGGCTTTTACAATAAATGTTTTCAACTGCTTCTTGGAGTATAAATGTTTTGTTTTACGCTCTTATCATTAACACTTACAAGATTAGTTTGTGAAATCATGTTTTCTCCAAGATTGCTTAAGACTTTGGATATTTTTCTAAGAATGAAGTGGGACTAGCTATGTACTTTGATTTGATTTGTACCAGGTGTGATCAATCCTATTTCTTTCTTCATTTTTGTAATTCTGTAAGTATTGGTTTTCACAGAGTCAGAGGGTGTTCTGATCTGTGGTGTGATTGTGGTGCCCCAAAGGAAGTGTGTGTTCTAAAGGAGATCAAGATCACTTTTTTGGTGGTTGTGTGTTTGTAATATGGTTTTTGATTACTTAGTGGATACCCAGAGGTTTTTGGGAACTGGATGTAGCTCTTGGTATAAGAGTGAACCAGTATAAAACTGTTTGTGTGATTCTTTCTCTCCTTAATCTCTTTTACATCTGTTTTTAGTTGTTTTTATACATTGTTAATAAAAACAACCAGTTGAATCATAGAAACAACCGATTGAATTTCTGGTATTCAACTAAAACTGTTTTATAACTTGTGTTGTCTCATTCCTTTGGTTGTGATTCTTCTTTCACTTTCTTCATACCTTCAAACTTTCTGAAAAACGTTTAAAAATTCACCCCCCCCCTTGTTTTGACCTCGATAATAAGTTTGTGACTCAGCCTCAGTTTATGCTTCCACATTCAATTAAGGTGTTTCTTTTTGTATCTCTACATTTTTTTTCCTGCACCTTTATATTTTTCTTTCTATATCCCTATATTCTTCAAAATATCCAAATTATCTTTGAAAGTTTTGAGTGATTCCGAAATAGAAGTGTTCTGTAAGCAAGATGTGTTTCCAGAATAGGAAATCTGAAAGATAAAAAAATCATTCCAAAGTATACTTTATGAAATACATTTTTTGACTTTTAGAAAGGTAAATCCGAAATTCCTAAAATGTGTTCCAGAAACTATGTTTCAGAAACATTTCAAAAAAAATAATCCAAAAGTCATTTTTAAAAGGGGTAAAACAGTCTTTCCAAAAATAATGGGTGCAAGGAGAAATTTGTTAGGGTGCAAAAAGAAACACCATTCAATTAATTCTAACACGTACCTAAAGAATTTTGTAATTTCAGAACTGTTCTTCATTTTGAAATTGAAAATTCAAAATTGAGAAATACATTCTAAAAAGGAAAGAATTTTGAAATAAATTTGTAGTGTTTTGGAAATGAAATTCCATAATATAAATTGAAAAACCAAAATTTCATTTTGAAAAAACAAATCCAGAATAAAAATAATACATTTCGAAAAAAGGATTCAAGAAAACAAAAATCTAGAAACATATTCCAGAAAAGGGATTCCAGAAAATAAAAATCTGAAAACATATTCCGAAAAGGCTATTCTAGAAAGCCTAATTCAGAAAAGTGTTTCAGAAACCCAAATTTAGAAATGTATTTTAGAATACCAAATCCAAAATACATTTTGACCTGCACCCTACACTTTTATTTAAAAACTAAAAGAGACATTTTTATCATTTCATGTCAGATGACTCCAAGTCGTCTCCCAACGAATCCAATAGTAAAAATCAGTAAATCAGTGTTTAGAATATATCTGCAAAGCAATAAAAGTTAGCAATAACAATAATAATAAAAATTGGGTTAAGATAGTTATGCAGAAAATATAAAAGAGATTGAAGCAACAAATAAAAAGCGGTTGATCCCCAAGTTCTTCCATCATTGAATTCTTCACATGTTCTCTAAAGATTAATCCATTCTCAATCCTCCAATAGAGCTAAACCAGATTGAACATGCGTCAATCTGATTCAACTGAAACTCATCAGTAAAACATGCGTCTACTGGTTCAATCAATACCCACTTTGTTCCATGCGTATACTCCATGAGAATGCTTATCTCCTCTCTCTTGAATCATGTGCCCAATAAATTAATTAGAACAATGCGAAGTAACTAAGAAACCAAAGTTTATGATAAGGAAGACTCTCAATCATGCGTTCAAGTACAACCTCTCACAAAAACCAGTTTTCTAGGAGATTAAACTATTAAAACAACTGCTGTAGAGAATTAAAAATCGAAACTTTTATTGACCAAAATCTCATAACTCAATGGGAATGACAAAGGAATCAACCAAAAAGATTTAGCCTTCCATGCGGAGGCAAAACAAAAGAATTACAAAGGAGAAAAGAAACTAAGAAAACCCTATGAAGCTCCCTCTCTTCTCCTTGATGTTTGTGTCCTTTTATAGGTTTTTCTACTCTAAGGATCTTGGAAAAATATTGTATTTTATATTTTGTTAACAGTTTCCAAGTTTCCAGAATTCTTGTATTTTGCAGAATATTTGCCTCCAATTTTGTTTCTAAGATACTGTAGATTTTATTTTTTCTTTCTTCTCCATAGAATTTGTTTTTGTTTTGGTTCAAGAAGCGACTTGGACTTTTGCATATTTGGCCCATTCACAAAGGTAGATGCTTTCGCTGGATAATTTACTCTAAAAACACAAAAATAACAAAAATAATAGTTAAGGCCTAAATAAACCCAACTATATGAATCTGAACTAAAACAATGGATTTATTTATTATTATAGTCCAATAATCCATGATTAAAGCTATTGAGTGTGAATAAATATATGCTCATCATACAACTACCCACATCCACTCTTTGTTGAATCTAAAGCTAATGTGTTTTAAAACCTTTTTGAATTTAAGTGTTTTTCAAACTAAGTGAAAAACAACATGTTGTTTTGTCGAAGCAATCGATTGTTTTACTCTTAGGTATTTTTGAAAAGGTTGAAAACTGTTTTGGTTGGTTGACTTGTTGTCAAACCAAAACAATTGGTTGTTTCGTGGTTTCAACCGATTGTTTCTTTGAAAATCCTAACAGAATTTTGTTTCAACTGAATACGCTCCTTCATTAAATGTTTTGACCAATCTTTGAAAAGTATAAAAGGTTTGTTTATGTTTTAAAACAAACA
>Ga0123341_1007347_pt1 | contig 10031 bp, 11 predicted proteins | sample Turbeapinknodule_FD_89959 | JGI IMG/M metagenome (GOLD analysis project Ga0123341, IMG submission 89959) | Root nodule microbial communities of legume samples collected from Mexico - Turtle bean Mexico pink nodule | ecosystem: Host-associated > Plants > Roots > Nodule | place: Mexico: Nepantla...
ACGTACCTCTGCAAATTCTGTTAAGTTTACCTTTATAGCTAGGTTTTTTCTCTCTCCAGGCAGTTACGCTTTGGACGCGTGGCTCGCATCCAACCCTGCACGTGTCACCATCTGGGCTGGGGTCGCAGGTAGTACCCAGCCCTACACGTGTTATCATCTGAGCTAGGATAACCTGAGCGTCATTTCTCTATTGCATCCAACCCTACACGTGTTATCATCTGGGTTGGAGTAACAGGTAGCATCCAACCCTACACGTGTCGTCATCTGGGTTGGGGCAACTTGAACATTATTTCTATGTAGTGACCAGCCGCGCGGCTAAGTCCTCTGCTCGAGGAGCAAGCTAGCACGGAATATGCCCTAGAACGCCACCTGACACGGTGAGTATCGGGTGCAGCAAAGTGTGCCATCCCTGTGATATCGCTTGTCGCTAGTGGCACCTTCCTCAACGCTGCGCCGTGCATGTTCTAGCTGAGGAAACCTTCCCACCAACGAATGTCCACTCTGGAAATCCTGTCGCTGATGGGCAAGCTGTTCCCTTCAACCCACACGACCTTCATGCCCTATGTTGGCATAACAATCATCTTACTGAAATTATACGCTTTAACTCACCCTTCTGAGCCTCCAGCAGCTTCAACTGAGTTTACTGGGAGATCCGGCGATGTGCTCCTCGCGGCGACGTCAGACCACCTGATCTCCCATTATCTAACACATCGATGACACACAAACCCGGCGACATCCGGCCACGTTCATTATAGAACGCCAGTTCTATGAATCGGCGACTATGCTCATTCCTGAACCATTCGATTCTCACTTGTCCACGTGTTCTGCTGAGCACGCCCCACATGGTCACGTGCCAGGCACGTCATCACAACCGATGACCTGGTCGGTACACAAGCCCCCCAGTCTTGAGTTGCGACTTGTTCAGCGAAAAGGCTATACAGTTAAAATTTCGGCGACCTACGTGGCCTTGCGCTTTGGCGCTCATTCTGTTCATCGATTTGACACTTCACAAACCCCTTTCGATCGCTCGACACGTGGACGCATCAACGACAATAATTCTGTGTAGCTTGCGCTTCTCGCAACGTTCAGGATTCTTCAACTTTTAAACACTTCGCGCCACTTCATTGTTTCATCATCTTCTTCCTTACTCCAAACTCTCGAAACACCCCAGCGAGCGCTTCGACTCCCTCGATCTCCTTCTTGCCAAACACTTTTCTGATCATCAAAAGGTAATTTTTTTGTCACTCCCACTGATATTTGTTGCATTTTAATCGGTTCGCATCATCCATTAACTGTCTGGTGCATACGTTGTGGGATGTTTTCTCTGTTTTTCTTTTCCTTTTCTGCGTTTAGGGTTTCTGGACCTTTTCTCTGTGAGCCCCCCCCTTGTTCTTCTATCTCCTTCTCTTCTATCGAGTCTCTCTGCTTACGAACTCTCATATCTTCCCTTTTCGTCTTCTTGCAGCTTCTTCGATGCCTCGCTCCAAAATTACACCAAACCCTCCTCCATCTCCTCGCAACCCTCCGGCGAACACCCGTAGGGCAAACCCTTCCTCTTCCCGCGACCCCCCAAGGGACCCTGACGTCCCTTCAAGCCAGGTCATGAGACCCGCGCCTTCTCGACCCAACCAAGCGCAGCCAAACCCACCTCACACCAGCGTTGCTGTGAGGCCCCTTCCCAACTACAAGCAACTATATCTGTGGGCCTCCGCAACCCTGCTGGGTGAGACTTCATCCATCAACTCCGACCGCGATATCCTCCGTCTCAAGAAAGGTGACCAAACTCACCTTTCTTTCAGCAAGGAACACGATCTGTGCATCCTTTTCTTCCTGGTGAGCCTATCTGCACTGATAACCAGTGGAGCGACAGCGGCCCCTTCTGCTTCATCTACGCAACAATGTTCAAGAAAGTCAAGCTCCGATTCCCCTTCACCCGCTTCGAGAGGGAGCTCCTGACTGAACTCGACATAGCCCCCGCCCAGCTTCATCCCAACAGTTGGGCGTTCGTCCAGGCCTACCAAATCACTTGCGCGCACTTGGGACATCCGACCTCAGTGGACGTGTTCCTCTATCTGTTCGAGGCCAAGAACCCGGGTGATCGTTTATGGGTTAGCCTCAACGGGGTTGCCAGGAGGTCTATCCTTTCCATCTTCCAGCAATCTTATAAGGACTGGAAGGGAAAATTCGTTCGCGTTCGCTGCAATGACCGAGACCCCTCCCTCCTCGACAGGTTTCCCTTGTACTGGGTGAACAAGGGAAAGAAAGAGTCGATCTTCAGGAAGGCCAGGGAGCCAGAAAAAATGGGGGAGCTCGACAAGGACTTGTGCAACTTTTGGAAAAGAGTTGCCTCTTCCAACGTGACTCTGCCCACTTCCTCCATCATCGCCTACGAGTTTCACGAAGGCCAGCTGGATGTTCACATAGGTTTGTCCTTAAGTCCTTGAGTTCCCCAAGTTTACACTTGCATCGCCCTGTCTTCACTTTGATGTTGTTGTTTTGGTTTGCGTATGGTTTTAACTTTCATAATGCATTATCTTATACTGCTTATCTTCCTGTGCATTGTTAACTGCCGAACTTTTGTGCTGGTTGGTAACTGTTGGCCTCCTTATGCAGATATGATGCTGGGGAAGGATAGGATGGCTGAGCTACGCTCTATAGCCAAGCTCCACAACCTTGCGGCGGTCTCCCAAACTGTTCTGAACTCTGTTGCAGAGATCGCCGCTGCCCAAGGCCAATCTCCGCCAGTCGGCCCACCCGCTGCCGCTGCTCTTCCAGCCCTCCAGTGTAAGAAACTACCACTCAAAAAGGCTAAGAGGAAAGCCCCCAGGGTGGTGTCGGACGAAGAGCAAGCTGCTGAAAGAGGAGAGTTACGATCGAGCCCCCAACAACTGAGAGCACCGCCCCGGACTTCGTCGAGAACCCCCCCAGCGCCTCCACGCCGTTCGAGTCCGCTGGGGACGTTCTTGCTTCAAACGCCTCAGTTGCTGAAGCTGTGCCTGAACAACTTGTCGATACGCAAGCCTCTTCTCAAGCCGCCGAAGAACTTCCCGCCTCACCACCACGCCTCGAGACTCCCCTTGCCATCCCACCTTGCGAGGGTGGTGGTGAGCACCAACCCCCACCTCCTCCTCCAACACCTGGCCTCCCAGCTTCCCTCCAAGAAGCCTTGAGAACTTTCAACGTGCGCCTACACGCCATGGCCGACGAATGCCTCCCTCAAATCGTAGCCGAAGGGCTGAAGGGCTCCTTGGAGAAACTTGAGCTCGATTGCCGCATCCATCAGGAGGTGGCAAGCACCGCGAGAGCCGAGGCCGAGAAAATCAAGTGCGATATGATGATGCAAGGCCTAGAGTTCTCGCGGGTTGAGAACACTCTCAAGAAAGAGCTCCGAAGCTTGCATAAGGACAAGAAAGAACTGCGCAAGAAGCTGCACGACAAGCTTCAGGACGCCGTTGAGCTGGAGAGCAAAATCGTTCCTATAAGGAAGCGAATCGCGGAGCTGGAGGAGGCCCGAAGGTCCGACGTGGAGCAAATGTCCAAACTGGAGAAAAGGTTGACCGAGCGGGAAACTCTTTTGGGCAAGGTCAAGCAAGATCGGGATAAGGCAGTCAAAGATTTGAGTGAGACAGCTACCGAGCTTGCCCGAGTTCGTGAGGAGAACAACGGGTTTATGCAAAAGATCGACGAGCTTCAACTTGAAATCACCCGGGTTCGTGAAGAGAACAACGAGTTCAAGACAAAGATCGACGAGCTTCAGCTTGAGGCTGCCCAAGTTCTTACATCCGGCTTTGGAGCGGCTTTGGAGCAGTTTGCTTGCAAATTCCCCGATCTCGACCTCTCTGAGTTTTCAGTGTACAATGAAGTGGTGGATGGCAAAATCATGCCTCCCACTTAACTGCCCCCATCTGCCACTTCAATTCTATCACCTTGAAACCTCTTGTAGTTAACTTTGATTTCCATGTAATGACTTTTGTTCTGCTCAAACTGTCTGATATTCATGTGTGTATATATATCTATGGTCTTCTAGTTTTATCTATTGTGCGATCAACTAGCTTGATTGGCTGGTTTTTACTCAGCCCGATTAACTTAACACAAACTGGGGCTTAATTCTATGGAAATCAACTTAACTTAAGCAAAACGGTTACTCTGTAGCAATAACGTTTAACGCGAAACCACTTACTTGGCAATAAGGGCGTGGGTCGATCTTAATATCTGCAATCCCATTCGCCCGCTCTGCCGAAGGACAAGCGAATTTCTATGTTATCGCCCAGAACTTCGCTGATCTGGCTCTCGCCGCGTAATGTTCTTTCTATTTCAAACCCAAGCCATGGGTTTTCGGCAATGCCGTTTTCCTTTAACTGCAAATGTCCCCTGCGGGGCCATCACATGGCTCCACCTTTGCTCATCTGGAAAGAGGGCTGCCTTCCGGATCTCCCTCTACCTTCCCCGAGTTCTTAACCTGAGATAGCTTAAATCATTGTTCCCTCATCTGGGGGTAGAGCCGCCTTTCGGATCCTTCTATACCTCCCTGAGTTTAGAACAATGATTTAGGTGGTGAGGTGTCCTCTACGAACTTCCCCCAACCACCCTTTAACTTCTAATTTAGCTGGTCTTACTAGGTCAATATTGGTGTTTCGCTCAAGGGGAAAGGAGTTTTTTCTCCAACCCTCCTTTCCCATACTTAAGATTATTAACACCCCTGACTTTTCAGCTTCATCTTGCCTGAACTCACTCGAGGGTGAGAAGGACTTTTTCTGATGCCTCGACTTGCCCAGGGGTTACATGTCCTCCCCCCTTGGGTGCGTTGAGGGCTTTCAACTTGCCTCAATTTGCTTATGCAAAGAGGTCTTATGATCTGCTCTTGCCTGTACTCGCTCAGGGCGAGGAGGGCTTTAATCTTTCTCGCCTACACTCACTCGAGGCGAGGAGGTCTTTTTAAATCTCTTTCTCGCCTACACTCGCTCGAGGCGAGGAGGTCTTTTTAATCTTTTTTCGCCTACACTTGCTCAAGTGCAAGGAATCGCCCCTCCTTCCAGCGTCTCCAAGCGGTATGCGCCGTTCCCGAGTGCTTCGGTTATTCTGAACGGTGCTGTCCACTTGGGTGACAATTTGTTCTCCATCTCGTACTGGTGGGCCTTCCTCATCACCAGGTCGCCATCTCTGAACTGCCTCGGCTTTATCTTGGAGTTGTACTTACACTCAACTCTTCTCTTTACTGCTTCGGCCTTCACCCGTGCTTCCTCCCTGACCTCATCCAGTAAATCCAAGTTCATTCTCCTTTCTTCGTTCGAGTTTTCTGCCACAAAGTTCTGGAATCTCGACGAGCTTTCCTGGATTTCGACTGGAATCATCGCTTCGCATCCATACACTAACCTAAACGGGGTTTCATGGGTTCCCGATTGCTCAATGGTATGATATGCCCACACTATGCGAGGAACCTCCTCGACCCAAGACCCCTTGGCCTTTTCCAACCTCCTCTTCAAGCCTCTCAGCAAAACCCGATTAGCGGACTCCACTTGCCCATTCGTTTGCGGGTGTTCCACGGAAGCAAACACCTGTTGTGTCCCAATGTCCTCGCACAGCTTCTTCACCAGGTGGCTTGCGAATTGAGTCCCATTGTCTGATACTAGACGCTTGGGTACGCCAAAACGACACACAATATTCTTCCACACGAAACTCTGGATTCTGTGCGCGGTGATCTGGGCTAATGGTTCTGCCTCAATGCATTTCATGAAGTACTCGATCGCCACAACCAGATACTTCATTTGCTTGATTGCCAACGGGAAAGGTCCCAGAATATCGATTCCCCACGTGTGGAACGGCCAGGGGCTTTAGATTGACTTCAACTCTTCTGGGGGCGCCTTGTGCCAATCGGCGTGCTGCTGGCATTGCTTGCAACGCTGGGCATATCTCTTGCAATCTTCCCTTATTGTGGGCCAGTAATAACCTGCGCGGACAGTCCTAGTCGCCAGTGCTCGACCTCCAATGTGGCTCCCACAAATCCCTTCGTGGAGCTCAGCCATAATTCTCGTGCACTTCTCTCCGTGTACGCATACAAGAAGAGGGTGTGTAAATCTGAACCTGTACAGCTCGCCGTCGATGAGGGTAAAATTGCTGGAGCTCTTCTCTATCTTTTTGGCCTCTGTTGAGTCCATTGGGAGCACGCCATCTGCCAAGTAGCGCTGGTACGACATTATCCACGTATCTAGTTCGTGGATAGCGCAAACTTGGATCGTTTTTACCTCTTCCGTTGGGCGGGCTCTGACCCTCGGCGTCCTCAAGGTCTCCTGTGTTAGAGATCTATGGCTCCTTGTCGTCCTTTCCATCGATCTGCAAACGTGAAAGACCTGGTGATCTGCGACGAAAGCCCAAGGGGTCTTCAAAGTTTCTTGAATAACGGTCCTCTGTCTGCCCCCCTTGCCCGAACTGGCGAGCTTGGCTAGCAAGTCTGCTCGGGCATTCTGCTCTCTTGGCACGTGCACCACTTCGAACAAAACAAAGGATCTCCTTAACTCTTGCACGTACTCTAGGTACGCTGCCATCTGCGGATCATTGGCTTGGAACTCACCAGTTACCTGCCCAGTGACCAACAGCGAATCACTTTTGGCCATCAGCACCTTTGCCCCCATCTCCTTTGCCAACAGAATACCGGCGATCAAAGCGTCATACTCTGCTTGATTATTGCTTGCTTTAAAAGCGAACCTTAGTGATTGCTCTATCAACACCCTATTGGGTCCCTCCAAAGTAACCCCAGCCCCGCTACCAAGCTGGTTAGACGACCCATCCACCGAGAGCACCCAACCAAAGTCATCCTTGGCGTTTTGCGTTGTTCCGGAAGACAGCTCGACCACAAAATCGGTGAAGATTTGCCCCTTGATCGGTCCCTAGGGCTCACACTTGATGTTGAATTCCGACAGTTCCACCGCCCGCTTCACCATCTTCCCAGCTACATCCGGTTTCTTCAAAACCTTCTGGATGGGTAAGTCAGTCATTACCAACACCGTAAAGCTCTGGAAGTAATGGCGCAGCCTCCTCGCCGAAAATACAACCTCCAGCGCCACCTTTTCTAAGGCCTGATACCTCACTTCTGGGCCTTGCAGCACCTTGCTAACAAAATAGATGGGTTTCTGGACCTGATCTGGATCCTAGACGAGCACCGCGCTTATTGCCCTCTCAGTTATGGCAAAATACAGCCTGAGTGGCGTTGCTGCTTGAGGTTTGCATAGAACTGGCGTGCTCGCCCAGTATTCTTTAAGCTTTATGAAGGCTTCTTCACACTCCTTCGTCCAGACAAACCTGTTATTCCTCTTCAAGCACTGGAAGTATGGGTGGCCCTTCTCTCAACTGGCTGATACGAATCGGGACAGTACTGTAGGCACACAACCCTAGCAGTATCAGCAGTAATGAAAACGTACCTCTGCAAATTCTGTTCAGGTTACCTTTATAGCTAGGTTTCTTCTCCCTCCAGGCCGATATGCTTTTGGACGCGTGGCTCGCATCCAGCTTTGCACGTGTCGCCATCTGGGCTAAGGCAACTAGAGCGCCATTTCTCCATCGCTCCCAACCCTACACTTGTTATCATCTAGGTTGGAGTAACTGGTGACATCCAACCCTACATGTGAGGCTGTTTTCATAGCACTTCTTCGCCTCCTTTTGGTCAGAACAGATGGTGATGATCAAACCTTCCATAGACGATAGTTTGACCTTCATGTGCCTTGTTGAAGGCACAGCTCCTGTCCAGTTGAGCGTTGGCCTTCCCAACAGTATGTTGTATGCCGACGGAGTGTTCACGACAAGATACCTGATCTTCTCTGTTCGTGAGGCCAAACCATCTGTGAACGTCGTCCTTAACTCAATATACCCCCTGACCTCCACTTGATCGCCAGCGAAACCGTACAAGCAGCCCTCATACGGTCTCAGTTGATCGGGGGATAGTTGTAACTTTTCAAAAGTCGGCCAAAACATCACATCTGCCTAGCTTCCTTGGTCGACCACCACCCGGTGGACAGTCCTTTCTGCCGTGACAAGCGAGATCACAATAGGTTCCCAACTCTACACGTGTCATCATCTAGGTTGGAGTAACTGGTGACATCCAACCCTACACGTGTCATCATCTGGATTGGGGCAACTTGAACGTCATTCTTTGTGTAGTAACCAGCGGCACAGCTAAGTCCTCAACTCAAGGAGCAACCTAGCACGTAATGTGCTGTGAAACACCACCCGACAAGGCGAGTATCGGATGCAACAAGGTGCATCATCTCTATGATATGGCTCGTCGCGAATGGCACCCTCCTTACTGCTACGCCATGCATGTTCTAGCTGGGGAAACCTTGCCACCAACGAATGTCCACTCTGGGAATCCTGTCGCTGATGTGCAAGGTGTTTCCCCCAACCCACTCGACTTTCATGCCCCAAGCTGGTGCCACAATCGTCTTACTGAACTTACACGCTTGGAATTACCCTTCTGAGCCTTCGACAACCTTAACTAAGTTCGTTGGGAGACCCGGCGATGTTCTCCTTGTGGCGGTGTGTAAACCACCCGATCTCCTAGCATTCTAATACGGCGCCTGCGACGCAACTCTGGTGACCGCCGATTACGCACACTAGAGATCGGAGAACGCCAATTCAGCGTTCGGCGACTATGCCCACTTCCGAGCCATTCATCTTTTCTAGCCTACGCGTTCCATTGAGCACGCCCCACTCGAGCACGTGCAAGACACGTCATCACGTCTGATGACCTGGTCGGTACACAAGCCCCCCAGTCTCGAGCTGCGACTTGTTCAGCGAGGAGACTAAAGATGTTTAAAATTTGGCGGCTTACGTGGCTTTGCGCGTTGGCGCTAGAACTGTTTACTGACTTGATATTTCACCAACTCCTTCGATCGTTCGACACGTGGACCCATCAACGGCCATTGTTCGCTGTCGTTTGCGCTTCCTACAACGATCGAAACCCTTAAACCCTTCGCGCTATTCACTGTTTCATTATCTTTCTTCACCTTCAAGCATTCTGAACTCTCTCTCTACGAACTGCGAAACCTACGCCTCCCTCAATCTTCAACTCTTTCAACACTCATCCGATCATCAAAAGGTAACTCTTTTACTCCTTCTACTAGTACTTGTTGCATTTTAATCGGTTTGCATCATCCATTAACTGTCTGGAGCATACGTTGTGGGCTGTTTCTCTTTTTTCCCGTAACTTAGAGTTTCGTTCTTGATAGCGTTTTCCCCAGCGAACTCTCACTCGTTCGTTTTGTCTTCTTTGTCTTCGACCGAGTCATTCTTTTGCTATCCTCATTTCCTCCCTTTTCTTTCCTTTGCAGTTCCTGCGATGGTTCAGGCAAAGTCCAACGCTAACCCACCTTCCTCATCGCGAAACCCTCCCCCCAATACTCGTAGGGTTACCACTGGGACAAACCCTCCACCAGCACGCACCCCCCCACGAGCCTCTGGTGCTCCTTCCTCACAGGCTGAGAGGCCTGCCTCATCCCGTGCCAATCTTACCCAAGCAACTCCACCACAAGCCGGGGGAGTCTGCCCTCCTTCTCAAGACTACAAAAAGCTCTACCCTTGGGCCTCCCCGATTCTACTAAAGGAAACATCCTCGATAAACACTGATGTGGGGGTACATCGACTGAGGAAAGGGGATCCATCTGACCTCTCATTTCACAAGGAGCACGATAGCAAAGTGACAGTGTTGCCTTGCCTCCCTGGAGAGCCAATCTGTGTGGACGATAAGAGGAGCAACGACAAGTTGTTCTACTTCATCTACGCCACGCTCTTCAAGAAGGTGAAACTTAGGTTTCCTTTCACTCACGTCGAGAGGGAGCTGTTGACCGAGCTCAACATCGCCCCCGCCCAGCTCCATCCCAACAGCTGGGCATTCGTGAAGGCGTTCCAGATCCTTTGCACACACTTGGGACTACCAGCTTCGGTGGATGTCTTCCTCTTTTTGTTCGAGGCAAAGAATCCTGGAGATCGCCCCTGGGTCAGCCTGAACGGGATTGCTGGGAGGTCAGTCCTCTCCATCTTCC
>Ga0123341_1007348_pt1 | contig 10030 bp, 9 predicted proteins | sample Turbeapinknodule_FD_89959 | JGI IMG/M metagenome (GOLD analysis project Ga0123341, IMG submission 89959) | Root nodule microbial communities of legume samples collected from Mexico - Turtle bean Mexico pink nodule | ecosystem: Host-associated > Plants > Roots > Nodule | place: Mexico: Nepantla...
ATACCTTTGAAAAACCATTTCATGTGTTCAAATTGTATTTTGATATGTTTAATACTTCTTTTACAATCTAAGGTCTATTAATTGATTGAAACACTTATGATATCTTTGAGAAACAATTTCATGTGTTAAAAATGTGTTTTCATATGTTTAATAGTTCTTTCATTTACAGTCTAAGGTTTTATACCTAGGAATCTATAAGAAAGTGAATGTTCTGTATCAAAATAGTTTAAAAGTATCTTAACTATTCAAAACAAGCGTATTACTTAACTAAATGTTTGCAACTTGTTCTTTTCGCTATTTATTGATTGAAAACACTTATGATATCTTTGAAAACCAATATTGTTCCCGCCGGTTGACTAGACTGTGGTTTGTGCGTAGCTAAGACTCACGTTCCAAATTCCCACCCTTAGCCGTCGTGAGTACCTGAAACAGTGAGAACAAAGGGCGCCCTTGCGGCCGTTTGCACTTCGACGATCAAGTCATCAAGCGAGAAACATCAAAAGACACACCTCCGTATTGGAGCACTGTGAATGGATGCTTTGAAGGTGGTAAAATAGCTGAGTGACTGATTTCTCTCTAATTGCCTGTGCGTACAGTGGGTGCTCTCCCAAGCAACTAGAGTGTGTGTGTGTAAAACTGAGTCTGGGATCCCGTCTCAAACGTCTAAACCCCCTTTTAAACGTCTAAGGCATTTAAAGCGTCTTAAAGTGCATTTAAAGCGTTTAAAAATGTTCAACGCGTTTAAAACGTTCAAAGCATTTAAAGCGTTTAAAGTGCTTTTAAAGCGTTCAAAACGTAAACTGAATAAAAACGTACCTTAGCAAACTTTCAGCGAAACTTATAGACATTGACGTTTCATTACTTACTGCCATGTGTTCTTCTGACTTGATCGCTATTCTACGTGGAGGGCCTTACAGCACCGTAACCCAACTTAGGGATATTCCATCGTGTAAGTCCTCCTTCCTTGAAGTGCATCTGGCGCAAGGGGTGACCTTCTGGGTGCCAACTCACGCGCCCCAGCCTCTAGTCACTCGCCCTGGAGGTGTACCTACCTTCTTGTCGTACTACGCACATGGTTGTCCCTGGGTCGTATATATCCCGGGGGTCTTCCAGAGGTGGCGTGGGTACTTCCCGAGTCAGGTTACCCCCTACTGGTACTAAAACCATGGCCTTTGAGCCACCTTTCTCCTACTGTTTTGAGGTACCGGGGCCCCTCGGGGTGTTGCCCCCTCCACGGTCTTTCCTACTCGTGGGTATCGGGGGCCGACACCATCGACGCCTTAACCTGGCGACGCCTCAACCTGGCGACGCCTTAACCTGGCGACGCCTCATCCTGGCGACACCTTAAGCGGTCAACCTGTTGACTTTCCTCCCTTGGCTCCCTGGATGGGTCCCACCATATGTTTGACTTTGGCTTTGACTTCGACTCTTGGTCAACGCCCGAGGACGGAACGGTACACAAGCCCCCCAGTCTTGAGCTGACAACTTGTTTTCAGCGAAAAGACTAAGGCCTCGCCTTATCGTCCACGTGGCATTCTGATGCTGACTAGACATTTCTGCGTGGTGACGTGACAACTTAAGTTGCACGCTAATCTCTCGACACGTGGCACGATCCTACGGTTGGGGATGAGTGTCGCTAGCGCTTCTCAAGTTAACGTTATAACCGTTCAAAAAACGCGCGCTCAAGGCACTGTTTCATCACTTCTCATTTCTCTTTGCACTATTCATCTTCCCTGCGATCTTTGCGTTCTTCATTCACAAAAGCTCTCACCTTTCTACATTCCGAACTTAAAGGTATGGTTTTTCTTTCTTGTTTACTCTTGCCCTTTACTATATCGCTCTTATAACTGCCTGAGACTGTTTATGTTTCTGCATTTCTGTATTCTTCTCGCTCCTTCGTTCCCCCCCCCCCGTTCTCCTCTTCTCGCGTGGGTAGGGCTTTTCTAGGGTTTCTTCCTACTTGCTCCTTCAAACCTTCTTCGCTAAGCCTTTGATTTTTTCTTCCTTCTTCAGCTTTTTCATCAATCCATGGTGCGTACAAAAACAACTGCCAATCCACTACCCCTAGGGATCAACTATATGGCTTACTACCTCTGAGCCTCTGATGAACTCTTAGCCGAGTGTTCGACTCTGACCACCGTCGAAGACGTGGAGAACCATCTGGGTGACCCACGTGCATACAACTTCAATGCCTTCTCCAGCAGACACGACTCCCACATCTCTGTTCGTCACTGCACCCCCGGGGAGCCGGTCTGCGTGAATGATAGGTCCAATTGTGGGAAGCCCTTCTTCTTCCTCTACCAGACGATGTTGAAACAAATCGGTCTGCGCCTACCCTTCTCAGACTTCGAGAGGGAGCTACTTACTGAAATTAACGTAGTTCGTGCCCAGCTACACTCCAACAGCTGGGCATTCATCAAGGTGTTCGAAATTTTGAACGGGTACCTAGGCCGGCCACCATCAGTGGACATCTTCCTCCACTTTTTTGAAGTGAAGAAACAAAGGAAGACCCTCTGGGTGAGCTTCTCTGGAGTTGCTGGAAGGATAATCCTCACCCTCTTCTGGAACTCCTACAAAGGATGGAAAGGCAAGTTTTTCAGGGTGTGTTGCACCAAACACGACCCCACAGCCCTGGATGGCTTCCCCCTGTATTGGGTGAAAGAACCAAGGCTGATTAAGCCCAAGTCCTTAGACGAACTACCCTCTGCTGATAGAGAGGTATGTGTGGCTTTAGCTGGCATGGGAGTCGTCTTCAACACCGTGGAGCTCATAGCTCGTGAGTTTGATGCGGACGCCCTTACTCAATACTTTGGTAGGAGAATCTACGCCCATACTTGTCTTCTTTATCTTTGCCCCTTAATGTGCTCTCTCTTATTATTGTATGTGTTGTTTATCTGCTCCAAACTTCTATGTGTAACTATGTGTATCTGATGCTTCGTGCTTAACTGGTATTGGCTCTAACCTTTGTTCTTTTGCTTGTCTGGTGTAGCCTCAGTGATGGACTCGTCAAGGCGTCTTGCACTGGTCAAGGCCTTGAAGGCTCGCACCAAGGCGACTGCTGCGAAAGCTGGCGCTTCTGATACCCCTATGACTGAAAACACCCCCTCAGAACCTCCGCAAAGCCCAACTTCACCACATACCGCCCAAACAACCAACTCACCCCCACACCCTCCAAACGCTTAATTCACCCCCTCCAATCGCTGCAGTCCCACTGGCTGTGGCCAACACCTCTACCCCCAGCCCCCCTTGACAAGGGCAAAGACGTCCTTATCGTCCCCTCCGATGACGAAGGTTCAGACGAGGGGAAGTTCTTCAAGAGGAGGAGGACCAACAGAGTCATCTCCTCACGATCTGCATCCCCCCAATGTGGAGGGTCTCTAAGGGACAACCCCCCTAGCGCCACGTCTCCATCACAACAACTGGGCCAAGAGGAGGGGGCAGAATTCGCACCACCATCAACACAAACACCTGCCGCACAAGCACCTGCCCCAGAGGTCTTAGAAATACCCCCTCCAATTATACAACTAATGAGGGGCTTCACGGAGAGGTCGTCGGCAAGCTCTTCCGGCGAGGCCAAGAAAGAAGGCATGCCCTACTACATGGGAGCCTTCCTTGCTATTGCTCTCGAGTGGCGCGCACAAGCAAAATCCAAAGCCATCGAGATGCAAGCACTTCAGGCTCTCAAGCGAGAGGTGGCCACCCTGAAGGAGGAGAAACTGAAGCTCAAACGCCTCTGGGAGCACAAGGAAGATGCTTACAAAACCTCTCTGATGGAGACCCGGAAGGCGGAGGAGGCGACCAACCTGAGGCTGCACGATGCTGGCCAGAAATATGCCGACCTTCTGGGCTCCATGGTCCCTCTGCAGGCAGAGGTTGCTGAACTGAAGGCAGCTGCTGTAAACTCCAAGGCCCTCGAGGTAAAACTGGGTGAGACTGAGGGGGAGCTAGCTGCGAAGATCGAAGCTCTCAACCTTCTCCAAGCTGAAAATGGAAAACTCCAAGTTGATGTCAACAAGCTTCAAGTGGAGAAGGAATTTCTGGACAAGCAGCTAGCCACCAAGAACTCCAAGATCGAAGAACTGGAGAAGTCCAACAAAAAGCTTATTGACGACATGGCTGACACATTTGAGGAGGGGTTTAAAGAGGCTCTGACTCAAGCAGCGTGTGAAAACCTAGAGATTAACACCTAAAATTGTGACCCCAGCAACCAAATTGTTGATGGAAAGGTGGTGCCTCTCGACCTCGGGGAATGAGCAGTACTTAATTGATTTCCATCTTCTTTGTAAATTTGTATTTACCACATTTGAAATATCTGTAACTCTGATACCCAACTTATTTATTTAAATGCCATTCGAACATTATCTTTAAATTCTTGTTCGCTCTTAACTTCTCTTGCACCTTTATCTGCTTCTGCTTTCTTTACTATATCAAAGGCGTAACTGGTACTTACCTTCGATGTATCTCTTCGTTGTTTTGCCTTTAACTCTTTAGGTAGCACGCGACTTTCTCTTTTACTCTTCCTTTCTAAGTCGTGATGCATGCCATTCTCTTGATCTCTTCACTTCAAACTTCACTTGGCCTTTGTATCTGTGAGGAATCTACCTCATGAAGGCGTCACCTGCCACGCCATCGCCCAAAGACATAGCAGGACTTAACTTCGTGCCTCATCATCACTCCAAAGGTGAAGAAGGACTTCTCTTGTCTTTATGGCTTTCGATAACTTGCGGTATTTACGCTTTTTCTTGTTACTCTTCGATTTTCTTTTGCCTCTTCAACTTGCAAAAGTCTCAACTTGTTCTTTCATTGCCCTTCTATACCCTCGCCAGCACTTGAGGGCGAGGAAGACTCATCTCTTCTTTTGTGGCCTCGACAGCGCTCGAGGGTGAGGAGGACTTACCTTTTCCTATACTGGGTGTCCACACTCGAGGAGAGAGCCGTTGAACCCGAGGTCGTATCGTCCTCAGTGTGTCTAAACACTTGGGACTAAATCACCCTTTGGTGCCCACGTCCGAGGAGAGGCCTACTACAACAACGTCGTCGTCCACGGAGTGTCTAAACGCCAAAGGCAACTTATCCCATTATAACTGCGCGCTTGATGCCCACGCCCGAGGAGAGGCATGCCCGAAGGCAACGCCGTTTCGTCCCCGAAGTGTCTGAAAACTCTAAGGCGATCATTGTTCTTGGCGCCCACGCCCGGGGAGAGGCGTGTTGGAAACATTGTCGTATCGTCCCTGGTGTGTCTAAACACCAAAATGATCAGGGATTTTGGTGATTACGCCTAAGGAGGAGGTTTCCCGAAGGATGGCGCCCAACGAACCATCCTTCCAGCTACATCTGCCTTCTGAAGTACTTTCTGAAGGGGGAGGTTTGTCATCACCACCACTGTGAAGCTGTGAAAATAAGGGGGGAGCCTCCTGGCCAACAATACCACTGCCAACGCCGCCTTCTCCAACGACTAGTACCTCGACTCTGGGCCTTGCAGAGCCTTGCTTACAAAGTAGATGGGCCTCTGCACTTGATCCTGCTCCTGGACCAGCACAGAACTGATGGCCCACTTAGTCACAACGAAGTACAAACGAAGGGGGACGCCTGCCCGTGGCTTGCAAAGCACCGGCGGCGTCGCCAAGTACTCCTTTAACTTGAGGAATGCTGCTTCTCACTCATCTATCCACGCAAAATGGCTATTCCTCTTGAGGCACTGAAAGTAGGGGTGGCCCTTCTCAACTCCAGCAGATACGAACCTTGACAAAGCTGTCATCTGCCAAGTCAGCTGCTGCACTTCTTTCACCGAAGTGTGGCTTCTCATGGTAATGATGGCTGCGCACTTATTAGGGTTCGCCTCTATTCCCTTTCCGTGAGCATAAAGCCTAAGAACTTACCCGCCTCAACCCCGAAGACGCACTTCTCGGGGTTCAGCTTGAGGCAGTACTTTGATATGGTGGCAAACAGCTCTTCCAGATCCGTTGTGTGCCGCCCCCTCTCCTGCGAGGTCACCACCATGTCGTGTACATAGTCTTGCACGTTCCTTCCTAGCATGGGTGCAAGGACCTTGTCCATTAGTCTCTGGTAGGTGGCGCCTGCGTTCTTCAGCCCAAATGGCATCACCTTGTAACAGTAACTGCATGTTTCCGTCATGAACGCCGTTTTGCTCTCATCCCTTGTATGCATTTTTATCTAATTGTACCCAGAGAACGCGTCTAAGAAGCTTAGCATCTTGCACCCTGAGGCGCTATCCACCAATGCGTTGATGCTAGGTAGGGGGTACGAATCTTTAGGGCACGCCTTGTTTAAGTCCATGAAGTCGACGCACATTCTCCACTTTCCATTCGCCTTCTTCACCAAGACGACGTTGGCCAGCCACTCAGGGTATTGTATCTCCCTGATGTGCCCAACACTTAGCAATTTCTGCGTTTCTTCCTTTACGAAAAGGCGTCTCTCTTCGTTGAACTTCCTCCTCCTCTGTCGTACACGGTGAGGTGGTGGCACAAAAAATCTAGGTCGATGCCTGGCATGTCTGAGGCGGTCCATGCGAATGCATCTAAGTGGCGCGAGATTACTGTTGCCACTTCGTCTTGTTCTTCCTGGCTCAACAAACGCCCCAGCTTGAATATCTTGCCATCAATCTGCCTCTCCACCGCATTGTCTACTGGTTGGGGTCGGCTATCTCGCACGCTCTCTGCATGAGACTCGTTTCTGCGATCTTCTCTTATAGGCGTCGCCTCATCGACCTTTCCCATGGGCGAGGCCCCTCCGGATACCTCTTCCATGGGGGAGGCCTCCCCATGTGTTTTTCCTAGGCGCGCCAAATGTTCCCTTGGCGTCACCTCCGTGGGTGAGGCCTCGACAGGCGTCGCCTTCGCAGATGTCGCCTCTTCTACGGACTCTACCTCCATTGGCGTAGCCGAGATGGGTGATCGTTCAAGCACCATGAACACGCCTCTCTTTGTCTTTAAGCTATTTTCATAGCATCTACGGGCTTCCTCTTGATGAGATTTGATCACAATGACCCTGCCACTACGATCTGGCATCTTCATTTTTATGTGGCGCGTGGACGCCATCGCCCTTAGTCTATTCAGCGCTGGCCTTCCCAACAAGATGTTGTAGCCTTTATTAGCATTCACGACTAGATACCGGATGCTCTCGGTTCACGACGTCGTTCCACCAGTAAACGTCGTTCTCAGTTTCAGGTAGCCACACACCTCAACTTGGTCCCCTGTGAACCCATACAAGCATCCAGTGTTGGACCTCAGCAAGTCAGGGGACAACTGCAACTGATTGAACGTCGACCAAAACATGACATCTGCGAAACTGCCCTGGTCGACGAGAACCCTATGCACCTTTCTCCTAGTTGTGACAACTGAAATGACCACGGGGTCCATTGTCATGTGGGACAACATCTCGTAGGTCAGCCCTTGTGAACACAAGGTCTAACTCCCACTGATTGTACCGTCCCACCCCCGGGCGTTGACCAAAGTCAAAGTCAATGTCGGGGCCAAGGTCAACATGTGGTGAGACCCTGCGAAGGGGTTAAAGAAAGGAAGTCAACAGAATAATTAAGCAAGGCGTCGCCAAAGAAGGGCATCGCCTTAACATAGCGTCGTCAAGGTAAGGTGTCGCCCAAGCAAGGTGTCGCCAAGATAAGGCGTCGCCCAAGCAAGGTGTCGCCAAGATAAGGTGTCGCCCAACAAGCCACCAGCAGTGTCACTCCCCGATACCCATGGGTAGGAAAGACCATGGAGGGAGTGACGCCGCGGAGGCTTCGGGCCCGCCAAGTGCAGAAACAATGATAAAGTGAAGAGAAGGGTGGCTTCAAGGCCATAGTACTAGCGCCAGTGGAGAGCAATCTGACTCGCGAAGTGCCCATGTCACCCAGAGAGGCCCTTGGGATAGATACGACTCATGAGAGGGTCACACCCAAGGGTAACCAGGTGCAGGGTACGAGAGGAAGGTAGATACGCTCTCAAAGCGAGTGACTAGAGGTTTGGGGGCATAAGTTGGCACCCAAAAAGTCACCCCTTGCGCCAGATGCACTCCAAGGAAGGAGGACTCACACGACAAAATACCCCCAAGTTGGGTCATGGTGCTGTGAGGCCCTCCACGTGTAATAATAGCCAAGTCAGAACATCAACATCCATTTGTCAGGTATAAGGTAATTAAAGCTATTTAAAGGTAATTAAAGGTACTTTAAATGCTTTAGGCAGTTTAAACGTCTTAAAGGCGTTGAACGTTTCATAATTAAATGCGCTTTAAGACGCTTTAAATGCCAGAGGCGTTTAAATAGAACCTTGGATGTTGGAAACGGGGTTCGAACTTTTGGCAAATTTGCCCAGAATACACTCTAGTTGCTTGCTCGAGTCTTCAGACTACGCACAAGGGACTAGAGAAAGGTTGTTTGCCAAAGGGAGAAGATATACACAATACACAGTTCTTTTTACCACCTTCAGAGCACCATCCACAGTGTTCCGAGACGGAGGTGCAGAGTTTTGGTGTTTCTTGCTAGCTGACTTGAGCGTCGAAGTGCAAACGGCCGCTAGGGCGCCCATTTGTCCTTCTTTGCAGGTGTTCACAGATTGCCAGAGGGAAGGTGTCCTTAGCTAACGGGCAAGGTTGCGCACAAAGATGTATCTAGGTCAACCGGCCGGAACACTGATCATCCAAACCCTCCTCAGCAACTGAGTTCACTGCCCTCACATACCTCTTGCATTGAGAGGCAATGGGTCCTCCTCCAGAAAAGCCACCAGAGATGGTGTGAACTTCTCCATGGATTGGCATTTCATGCGCTTGATCCTCCTCTGGCACTGTTAAGGCTGCGGTGGTGGCAGGCCCAACAAGATAATCCTTCAGAAAGCCATTCTTCACGAGCTCATCCAACTGATGGCCCAGCTCCAAGGAGTTGTTGATATGGTGCCTAAACGCCTCATGGAACTCGCACCACGAGTCTTTACGAGGTCCTAGCACCTTGTCAGACTTCACTGGTGGCCTCAACCTGTCAGCTATATTGGGCACAACAATAAGATCCTTCAGCTCCATCACGAAATTGTGCCTTAACGACCTTTTCCTTTCCTCACCTGCCTGTCCCCCTCTGCTGCCCCCCTTGCCTGAGGCCTCCTTGCCTCGTATAGGCGCTTCCTGTCTTAGTTCTTCCTTGCCGTCGTGGCCTCGTTGACCCTGGCTAGTTGTGCACACGACTGCGCTCTTGGGCGTGCGGGTGCGACACTTGTGCGCTTCTCGCACACCTCGCCCTCAGAGGCGATGTGTTCCACCGCGCGACGCCTTATCTCAACGAAGGTCTTGGGGCGGCTTCGTATGATCGATTCACAGAAGGGTCCATGGCACATTCCTTTCCTGAATGCGTAGACGATTATAGGTTCCTCTGTGGTGCCAACCTTCACCACCTGTGCTCCAAAGCGATTGATGTATTGCTTGAGGGTCTCACCCTGATACTGCCTTACATCGAACAAGTCGTAAGAGACCGGCAGTGGAGCCCTGTTTGCTAGATACTGCTCCCTGAACAGCTGCGAGAGCTGTGCGAAGGAAGTGATATGGCCATTCGGAAGACTAATGAACCAGTCCATGGCAATCCCAGTCAAAGTGCTCATGAAGAGCTTGCACTTTACAGCGTCGGAGCCGCCTACCAGCATCATTTGCGTGTGGAACGCAGTGAGATGTGTTTCGGGGTCCTCCATCCCCGTGAAGGTTACCTTGGGCCCCATGAATGTGTTGGGGATCACCGGCTCCAGAATCGGCTGCGAGAACAGCGTAGAGAACTCCCTTGGTGGGGTGGAACCCTCGGGTTCATCCACGTCGCGTAGCCCTGTGTGGTTGTGCCACCCGTGGCGCAACTCCTCATTCATGCGACAAAGCTCCTCATTTCTCGCCTGAGACGCCGCGAGATCCGCCTACATGTTGATATGATTCCACTAGCACACTTTGAATGATTCTTGACATTCTTAGGAATCATCTTGAGTTGGTTATGAGATAGGCACTTTATCATAGAATTGGATCAAGGTTCTATGAACAAGAACTCACC
>Ga0123341_1007351_pt1 | contig 10028 bp, 7 predicted proteins | sample Turbeapinknodule_FD_89959 | JGI IMG/M metagenome (GOLD analysis project Ga0123341, IMG submission 89959) | Root nodule microbial communities of legume samples collected from Mexico - Turtle bean Mexico pink nodule | ecosystem: Host-associated > Plants > Roots > Nodule | place: Mexico: Nepantla...
ATTAAGCTCTTCATAACTTCATCTTGAACTTCAAATTTTTAATATTTTTAAAAGAATTAGTGGATCATGCATGTATTTTTGACAGTAATTTTCTTGTATTGGAAGAAAAAGATACCGAGTCATACACATTGTATTCAAAAGGCATATCAAGAAACTATAAATGAAGTATAAAATCTTAAGCATATTGTACTTTGTTATTTTTTTAGGTGTGCAGTACCCTGTTATAGAAGGTCAACATAACTGATTCTGTTATGCTGGCTACCATACTTTTCTAACATTCATAATTGACATTCTATATCTGCAAAACTACAGGAATAAACATATCTTTAAGGAATGATGAATTCAACAAGGAAATCATGCTTCAGCTTTCTTATGTGCCAAAACATGTACCTATCTCCAAAATTTCAGATGATGACTTTTCTGAGGTATGAATGTTGTGGCAATAAGATTTTTCTCTAATTTCTCCTGTCCGTACAGGCAGTGGAACAAAATAAGCAACAGTTTCAAAGTAGAATTGTATGCTTGTTTTCTTAACCATTTTTTTCTCTTTTGTTTGGTGTTGAATGATAGCTATACAGTATTAGTTTTCTGCCTAGGATGCTGTTAGGACTTCTTAGGTGATCATAATTTATACTATAATTTATTTTTATGAATATGTGATCTGTATGGCCATATTCCTTACAGAAATAATATCCTAATTGTTTTTTTTTTATATATTTTCTTTGGATTCATTATTATAACATTTGGTGTTATTGCAGGAAGAATGTCAAGATCTGTATCAGAGAATGAGAAACGGTCTGCTTAAACAGCCTACCGTGGTTAGTTTGCTGTATGACTTGTGATGATTTAGTGTATACCATAAATACTATGCTCAATTATCTGTTTATATTTTTGTAAGGGCACTGTAAATCTTTTGAGTTTGATAATAGTTTATTAACGTTTGCTGCAAAACTATGGTGTTTATGTTTGAAGTTTTCAGCAAATAAAATGGTGAACCAAATGTAAGGGAAGCCTTTGGAGGAGACTTTAAATGTGGCTTCTAAATTGTTGGCTCCATTTAATTGATCAGCCAAATAATGATGAGAGGGTTTTCTTACATACATTCATGAGGCAAAGGGTTAATCTTTCGTGTTTGAGGAGAGTATCATGTCAAGTAGCCCAGTTTAGCTTTGCTGGCGAAGACTTGAGCTCATCAAATGTAGTTTTTTCCGAAAAGCTTTTTGGACTGTAAACTGTAATTTAGAAACTGAGGCCAGAGCATCATCTTAAATATTGGTCTCAAATTCTAACTCAATCCCACATAATAGAAAGATTAAAGATGGAGGAAAATAATCATCAAATGAGAATGTTCATGTATAGGCTTACAACCAATTTGATATTCCTAAAATATGTAACCTACCATTAGATTTATTTGAAATTTAAATTAGTTAAGTAAACAAAACATTAAAGATAAAATCTACAACAATAACCAGTTCTCTATCTTAAACTCATTCAAAATTCTAGTAAGGGAAAAGTCTCGTTAGTCTAACACTCTTTCTTGTGATTTGTCATGGAAATGTTGAGCTTTAACTCCATGAGTCAGTGTTGATTGAGCGCTTACCACTAGGCTAAATGATATAGCTTAGATCCAGGGTGAAACTATTTCCACTTAAGCATGTAGCAGTTCAAGCGCTACAATTGTATTGTGACTTGACCCACCTAATCCACATCACGGGACAATTGATGCACCCTGCGACAGTCTCTCCCTCAACAATTGTTCCACTAAAAATCAAACTTGTCCATTGTGACTCGACCCACTAGGTTTAGACCACATAATAATTTTGCAACTTGCAACAATCTCCCCTTGAACAATTGTCGCACTGAGAATGAAACTAATAGTTGGATTTTAATACCAATTGTTGTAAGAACTGACTCTAGAAGGAAGGAAGGGTTGAATAGAGCTTGGACTCTTCTCGCAGAGAACTAGACTAGATTGTCTAGTGAAGAAGCAAAATAAACAAATAACACTGGTTCACCCAAACTTATGAGTTACGTCTAGTTCTCCCTTAAAAAGATTGCTTAAGAGGTTCCACTAAATAATCAATTGATTACAATGTGTACACCAACCACTCTTGGTTACAACAAGTACACAAACCACACCTGATTATTACTAGTACACAATCCAGTTCTAGTTAGACAGTTTTAACCTCCCCTTGAGATTAAGACCTCTCAATTATTAAGGAGCACTCTCAAAGAGGGCATACTACTTAACTTCATAAGGTGAAGAATTACAAAGGCTTACGCTCACTCACAAAAAATACTATAAGATCACTGGATGATTGAAAGATTGTAAAAGGTAGTTGTGTGTTTTTCATCATCAACTTGAATCCTTTATGTAGATTTGTAAAGAAGACTGTTGCAGCTATGCTTTTGCTAAGACTTGATCTTTGCTTGATCTTCAATGATAATTTTCATTTGCGGTTGGTATAGAGCTTCATATGGAAAGGTATGATATGAATCTTTAATAGCACTGATGACTCTAATTTGTTATAAAAACAATTTCTAACAATTTTTTCTTTTTATAAAACTCATTTTAGGCATCACAATGAAACCTGACATCTTAGCTAGGTTGACACCCCAAGTTTCAACTATCATATGCCATCACATGAAAGATAACAAAAAAAAAAGATACAAACAAGGATAGGGGGACTAGGTCAAACCTATGCTGAAAAGAAATATGATAATATAGACAAGATTCAAACAAGATTTGCATATATGATAATTAATCACAATTTAACATGAATGCATATATTCATTTGTTTCCTTAATTGTATGATTATTTGACCATTTGTCATAAATCATTTCCAAACATAGATAATATAGACATTGAAGATAAGGTCTTAAATATTTGTAAGTTATCTAGAAAACATTTGATCGTTGCGGCTTGATTATTATTTAAATTTAGATTAGGAACACATTGTCTATTAGACCGTCTGTCACGAGACTAGATGATCCACTAGATGGTCTATAGAATGATTCAATTGTCACAGAGCACACGTTAGAATGTTCAGATAATACATTCACATTTAACTAGATAAGTCATATATAATGTTTGTTATTATCAAAACTTGTAGATGATCTACTGACATCAAAGAGAGTAGGTATGCCATTCTCCACAACGTCTAACAAATCTATGTTATTGTACTAACGAAAGGCTATCATCTTGAGCTTCTAGTAATCATACATCTCGCCCTTGAACATGGATGAACGATTAACAACTTGTACGTTGTTCTCCATATAGTCTTGCTAGTCCTGTTTAGAACTAACCCTAGAGGTTAGCTTTGATACCAATTGTTTGATCGAACACTTACCACTAGGCCAAATGATATAGTTATAGTCAGGGTACAACTCTTTCTACTTAAGAGTGTAGTAGTTTAACTGCCACAATTCGATTGTGACTTGACCCACCTAACTTACGTTATAGGTCAATTGCTGCACCATGCAACAACCAGAAGTGTTTTAGTCATTATGCCAACAAGTTGTGCTTCAATTTCTTGGCTTAAATCATTGTCATCATGGTCATTTATTTTAACTTCATATCTTTAATCATCATATTCCAAGATTTGATATCCTAAATTTATCTCGCTTGAAATTTAATGACTTCAAAGTGTATGCGACCCCCAATCTTTCATGCGAGAACATCATTTTCATCAATTTTGACAACAGAATCATGAACTTCAACTAAATTAAACTTGAAATAAAAACTATTTTCTAATCTTTGCCATCTTTGTTTTATGTTCATCAATTTACAACAATCTATATGTGTCTTCTAGTTTAGAGCCGTTAAACATATATTTTAGTTAGCCTAAGTTTAGACTATACTGATTAAAGGGGCTTTATCTTTTGTGTATGCATTATGTGTTTTATGTGCTATAGTTTAATTCGAAGAATAATATAATTTCTTGGTTAGTCATAGTACAAATATGTGACCAACAGATGACGACCACCTCCTTATGTTTGACAGCTGGAGCTTGAGCAGAAAGCTAGAAGTCTACATGAAGATATAATGAAGCATGTATGTACTTGTATTATTGATTTGTCCCTTTTTGGTATTATAAAGATAGAATGCAATTCACAATACAATTTTCCTGTAGGCTAGCAGTTAAACACGGTCTGGTTAGAATTACCATTTTCCAAAATTCAATGGTTAGAATTGATTGTATATGCATAGAAGTTAGAATCTTGTAATTATGAAACTCGCTTAAGCACATGCCAGCAGACGCTAAACATATTAGGCAAACTAAATTTTGAAATCTGCCCTTAAATTATTACTTTAATCCTTTGTGCTTTGTTTGTCTAGTTGCATGTTAACATTATTGAACACCTTATTCCATTAGACTATTAAAGAGCACCAAGCGTATGATTTGTTTTTACTGATATTTGTCTTTATCTTTTACTTTATGTGACAGTGGATCTCAAGGAAGTTAGTATTATTACAAAACCGTATTGATCATGCAAATGAAAAGGGATGGAGGAGAGAATATCCTTTCATGATATACGGTTTTTATTGTTGGCTTAAAATTTGTAGCTAAAGGCCAAAGTATTTTCAGTTGTTATCCATTTTAATGCTTGATCAAGCATATCTATCTCATAATCAATTTAAAGTGAGAGAGAGGAGTTGTAAACTAAGCTGAAAGCTGTTATTACTGCTTTGATTTTTGATAAATTTTGTATTATTCTCTGTTTGGAGTTTTATCTTTTCTGTGAATAGTGTGATCCTTGACCATTTTTCCGTACACTTGCTGAGTACATAGATCAAAAGCTGAAGCTTGAGACACAATTGGAGCAATCACGTTTATTAAATGACATTCCAAAAGTAATTCCTGAAATAGATGATACCACTCTATCCCAAGAAGGTTCCCCAAGAATAGATAAGGTTGAGCAAAATGGCTTGTCAGAATTAGCCAGTGGACAGACTAGTAACTCTGTTGGACACTATTCCAAACACAGTGGTTTTGCTCATAGCCTAAATAATAGAACAGATGTGGCAGGTTTGCTATGTTTTTCTGTCTTTACTTCCTTTTTGTTTTTACATATCTATATTATTTTGAATAAATGTCAAACAGTCAATAGTATAATCAGGTTGATGTTGTTAAGTGTTGTGTTTACTTTATGTCTCGTAAGTCTAACATGTTATCATGACATTCACATCAATACAAAATTAAGATGATCCATTACATTACTTTTTTTTGCAGGAAAAATGGTTAGGAGTAGGGGTAGAGATGACTCTATCATCAGACATGGCCATGTACAACATGGAGTTTCCACATCGCTGCATGGCCATCTAGCCATAGAGCTTGGAAACATTCCCTATTCCAATGTGCAACCAGGCACGACTGCTTTTGTTGACGATCACCAAAGTGTTCCACATTCCTCTGCCCCCTCATCGTCCAACCACACTTCAGTTCCTCGTACCGTTGGTGGGGAAAATGTTGTACAGTGTCCTACCTATGGTCACTCTTGGGGCTTAGCTGTACAACCTATTGTTGCTCCCTCAGTCCACACCGTTCTTGCTCCCTCAGTCCACACCAACCCTGCTCCCCAAGTCCAAACTACTTCTGCTCCTCCAGTTGAGCCCATTCATGATGCCAGTAAAGTCCATGATCTTCCTGATGAGAAAGTACAACGTGATGCTAATGGGAGGGTCATCATTCGACCAGTTGGTAAAGGGTAAGCAAACTCTTATTTATATTTCATAAATTATGCTAAAAAATGAAATGCTTAAATATTCATTAATATGTTGTGCAGATGGACACCTAATCATCATGCTATTGAGGCGATTGGTCATGCAATTAGGTCACAGTTTAGAGGCCCCTACCACCATTATGAAGCCATGAGTGAGGAGGCTAAACTTAGATGGTGGACTGAATTTAAGGTAAGTTTTATTATTAATTACAATTCAGTCACGCTTTAATATGGTTACATTAACTTAATTGTTCCTCATTTTTACAGACTAGAGTGACTTGGGCCCCTCATGATGAGTGGCAGATTATAAAGGTTTACGAGTCAAAAGTCAGGAAACGTCTGTGTGACATGCTTAGTAAAGCTCGGGTGAAGGGCTCTAGACCTACTTGGATAGGAGAAGAAGCATGGGGTGAACTTTTGAACTATTGGGATTCCCAAAAGTTCAAAGACAAATCATCCCAGAACAAAATCAATCGTTCTTCCGTTCGGGGTGGAGCATTGCACTCAAGTGGCAGAAAATCACACTTGGATATTGCATTAGGCCTGGTAAGTATTACTCATTACTTATTTGTACCAAAGTACATGTAATTCAATTATATATTATAAAAAAAAATATATATTTGTAATGGCACAACCTTTCTCAGGAACGTAAATATGGACGACCTGTTGAACCAGATGAATTATTCCTTGCCACTCACACAAACAAGAAGGGTGATTGGATAGATGGTCGTTCTCGAGAGACTTATGTAAGTAATTGCTTTAAATTTGTTACTTCACTTATTTTTAACGTAAATTACTAACGTTTGCAACTTCCACTACTTATGCAGGAAACTTACCATGAGCAGTTGAGGATGATGCAATCAAAGAGTTCGAAAGGATCAATTTCTGATGTCCCTCCCATAGATGCAGCAACAAAGCTTCAGTGCTGGAAAGGTGTTGCTGGAGGGAAAAGTAGAGGTAGAGTTTATGGCACTGCGGATTTGGCTGCTAACTTCCGCCATGGTGCCTTATCCCTTACTCAACCCTCTGTATTAGCTTCTACCATTGATCGTGATGAGCAATTTGCTCAGAACTCACAACTTAGACATCAAATCCTAGAAGCAACTGAAAGAGCAAACCAGGCTAATCAAAGAACTGCAGAGTTGAAGGAAACAGTGAGGTTGATGCAACAACAATTAGCTATGATGATGGAACGATATGTTGCGGACACTCCAATAGATACTAGTGAGGTCCACCCCCACCGAAGACTTTGATGATCACCCCCTTCCTTGATGACCACTTATAGTGTAAGTTAAATTACTTGCTCATTGTCTTCTATATTTTTATTTCTTCAATTTGTTTGTAAATACAATTTTTATTTTATTCTAACTTAATTGTTGTTATTTTTTCTTACAAGCACTCCCCATTGCCCACTAACTGCATAATATTTGTACTTTCTTTCATTAACATATTGACTATTATTACATTTTAATAATTACTTCTTATATTTGGTATTTTTAATTTTCATATGTTGTTTTTAGATTAATTTGTGAGTTTCAATTTGAACTTTGATGTGGATTAGAAATTATCAATTGCAATTAGATTGTTGCAGGAAGATTGGAAATTTGATTGCATGATATTTGAAAATGTATAATAAGCTGATTGTGGGATTCTAAATAGTAGCAACATGCTTTATTTTAGTACTCCTGTGTGGGCTTAGCGAGGGTCAAACCCACTCCAAGCCTTTTTGTGTGTAATCTAAGCCTTTTTGTGTGTAATCTAACTAAGACTTGACCCTTGCCAGCTACTACATTCATCCAATCATTAAGCTAGGGCTTGGTTCTAGCTATTTGTTTCTATGTTTAGGTTATCTAGGGCTTGACCGTTGCTATTTGTTTTTATGTTTAGGTTATTTAGGGCTTGGCTCTCTCTACTTTAGAGTGAGCTAGGACTTGACTCTCTCTTGGTTGGAGTGGAAGCTTCTATGTTATCTTTAGCAAGAGTTTGATATTCACTTTTAGCTTCTATTAAGCAAGAGCTCAACCCTGTATATTAGCAAGGGTCTAGTATATTAGCAAGGGCCTAGCCTATTACCTTCAATTTAAAGAGAGTTGAACTTACACTAATAGCTACAGGTCAACGAAAAGAATTAGTTTCCAAGATTCTTACGTCCATCATGTATGGGATGCTAAGCCCATGCTCGCTTTTTCTTGTGTTGCATCCATGGATGACCCACTCTAAATGACATCAGAATATGTACGAAAAATGTTAAGATAATGTAACATACAATGACTAAAAATAAGAAAGTGGAAATATAAGATATAAACATTAGGGAAGAATTTCAGTATATGGGTATCTACTTTTGTTTGGCAACTCTGTTACAGAAGCAGTTGCACCGTGATGGGATAGGAATTTCTCATATAATGATAAGGATAACGAACATTTGTGTTGGTTGATGGGTTTTTTATGTTGCAGGTGTTTGGTGATGCCAATGGCATTTGCGCAGGTTACTCTCTGTTTTCAGCTGTTATAGCTGCTATGCCACGCCCTTCCACTATGCCTCCTGCTTGGACTTTCTTTTTGCTTGATCAGGTAATCACTTCACACTCATTCTTAATTTCTTCCTGCAATAAAGTATTAGCTACCTTACTAAAGAGATTATAAATGCTCCAAATAATGATAGTCAAATAAAACTAGATGGATTATGTCAGCCACACCACAATAACAAAGGATGTGATTGTGGTCGTGGCTTTATCAATGGTGTCGTGTGGATTAGGGTGATGTCTTGTGGTGCTGTTATTTGACACGTTTTCAAATTTTGTGAATATTCTCGGCATTTGCTCTAATTTAGGTGGAACCAGTAATGGTGTAATTAGAAGTGGTAAAGTGAGTGATCTAAGTCTGAATTTATTGGTTACAGACGGTTGGACTAAAAAAGTACATATATAGATTAAATTTAAGCCTTCAAAATGAAGTCCAATCTTAGGAAAAACATTTTTTCAGCCTTCTACAGTTTTTGCTGCCTAAACCAGAATCAAGTTATGATCATACTAGGACTTGTATTTAATTTGAGTTTAGAATTTAAAACTAAAATATCATCAGAACTAGCAAATGGCTGTTAAACCAAACAAACAAGTATTTCATCTTCTTATTAAGAAATGAATTTATATCTAACTTCTCAATAATAATGGATGGTCTGATAAATTAAACAAAGTCTGGTTATGATAGAGTATAAATGACTTAAATATATATTAAAAGTGAACTTTAAGTCTAACTCAACCTTATAAAATCGGCTTATAAGATAATGTTTGCACACACTTTATATATTATGAAACATCTTAATCTATAGTCGATGTAGGATCTCTCACACTTTTAACATGCTTTGGTCATTCCATTAACCTGTTTTGGCACTTATATTACATGTATGTATATTAATTGATGCATATACTGAAAACTTGTCCAATTTGCGTTGGTAGGTACTAACATACATAATTCTAGCTGGTGGAGCAGTGTCAACAGAGTTTTTGTACCTAGCTGAGAATGGAAACACTGACACAACATGGAGCTCAGCTTGTGGGTCATTTGCTATTTATGGATATGCATTGGCTGTTTTCCTGGTGCTTGATTTTACCTAAGTACAAACTTTGCTTCCACCTTTTTTAAAATTTTCTATGTGAAATTATAATATTAAAAAGGATAAATTAATCTGTAGTTTAGGAATATATATTCTTTAGATATATTATTATTTTTAACTATGGTTTGTAAATGAAATGTAGTAAACATTTTATACTCTGAAAAAAATATATTTAGGAATGTTCCTTCAATGTGATTGATGAATTGTTCATATGATAAAGAAATGCATTTTTGAATTTATTTTATAGTCATAATAATAAGATAAGTCTTAGTAAAAAAAGAAATAAGATAACTATTGAACCAATCAGGTTCAACACAGTTGATAGATTTAAATAAAAATCCAATTTTTTGACAGCCTATATGAAAAAACTTCATTAAAAAGGTTAAACCCACTTTCTAAATTTAATTAATTAAAATAAAATATTTTATGAATAAATGTATTACCTTATTGAATAATATATTAGACCATGTTAATTTGTGTTTAAAAAAAGTGGTTCATTTAAATTATTTTTGTAAGTGATTAGTTCTTAAGTAATTATATTATTTTTATTTTAAAATAAAATGATCAAAGGGTTAACCTTAAAAATTTAAATTCACATAATTGTTTGTGACTATAAAATTTATTTTTTCACAAATAAACCTTGCTTATTTAATAGTCTAAAATTCTCCACATCATTTAGTTAGTTCTAAAT
>Ga0123341_1007353_pt1 | contig 10026 bp, 9 predicted proteins | sample Turbeapinknodule_FD_89959 | JGI IMG/M metagenome (GOLD analysis project Ga0123341, IMG submission 89959) | Root nodule microbial communities of legume samples collected from Mexico - Turtle bean Mexico pink nodule | ecosystem: Host-associated > Plants > Roots > Nodule | place: Mexico: Nepantla...
GTATTTAATTTAATCAATGATTAATTATTTTTATCTAAAATTAAATTTTATTTAATGATTTTAAAGTTTAACATCAACCATTTTATGGTCTATAATATATTATCTTTTTCATTCTACTTTTATTAAGAAAGTGGACTTTAAACCTAACTCAACCCTATAAAACTGACTCATGAGGTTGAGGATTGCACCCACTTATATACAATGAAAGGTTCTAATCTCTAGTCGATATGGGATATCTAACGACTTTAAAAATAAATGGGAGTCAAATGAACAATTTTGTTTAGTTACTTCAATTTTATTTAAATATTTAAACAAAAATATTTTATTTTCTTTTATTTGATTGAAGAATGAAAAGAAAATGATGGAAATAGAAAAAAAATGAATGGCTGAAAAAAAGGAGTGGTTTGTGGTACAAGAGAGTTGCATTGGATGGGTCATAGATGGTGATGACCATATGATCTTGTGGGTGATAACAATGCACTGTTTTAAAAGTAGGTCATCTCACTTCAAATGTGTCATTATGTCATGTCCTATGGCACATCATCATCATCATCCTCTCTATCTTACTCACTTTTTTTTTTACCGTTACTTCATTTATTACTAATATAATAAGTAATAAAGATTTTGTATTTGATGGTAATTTTTGAAGAGAAAATAATTAAAAAATAATTAATTGAATTGATGTGATTATCTGATTAGTATTAATGGGTTATGTTTTCCACGTCCAACCAAAATGTGAGGCTATTTAGGCAAAGATGGGCACCACAGAGCATAGAGCATTCAAGTCATCACCAAAACGCGCTTACCAACCCTCTTCGCTCATGCTTTAAGTCATGCGATAATTCCAAAGAAGGATACACCAAACAAGGATTAGTACTACACATTTCACTTTATCGCGTCACTCTGTATTAAGATGCATCTGGTGGAGGCTTCTTCCTCATCAGAGGATGTAGAAAACAAAAAAACAAGAATCTATTTCGGGCTAATGTACATTTTAGGATTTTTTTATTTTTTATTTATAAAAACTTTCGTATCATTATGTAACTTGACATTTCAGTTATGAACCATCATTTGTTAACATATGAAAAAAAATATTATTAAAAAAGAAAAAACAAAAATACGGGAGACTAAATCAAAACTCATATGTTAACCTAAACGATACATACATAGGTGCATTATACATGTTCATACAAAATTCTAAGAAGAAATTAGATGATAGCTTATTATATCAATGAAAATATTATCTATGAATAAATCTTAAATTAACCAACTTATCAGCACACACATTCCCTTCACGAAAAATATGAGTAACCCTAAACTTGATTTTCCACAGTAATTAAGACAAATATTTTATCGATTACTAAGCATCTAAGGAACATTGGTCCAAGCAGTAAACGCAACACAAACCAAAACAAAATCACATTTCAGTCAGACATTAATAAGTCTCATCTTTTGAACTTCCTCCTCCATAGTATATTTTAGGACTTTTATTTGCTTTAGAATGATTTTTTAAATATTTTTACTGAAATATATGGATTTTGAAATTTAAAAAAAAAAATCAATTAAAGATAAATGACTATTATTACAATCCAGTGGTTTGAAGAGATGGAAGATACTAGTTGACTTGTTTTTTTTTGTTTTTTTTTTACCTATAAGAAGCATAAAATCACTTACATAATCTTTATCTTGCATGAGTGTGAATTTGTAATTTTGAGTTAAATTTTGAATGTAAAAAAATTATAAACTGAAAAAACCTGTCATTTAAACTGAGTTTTACACATGACTCCAAGGGCTATTTAAAACTCACATTATCAAACCCAAAATATAATTTTACTTACTTATATTAATAGTATATTATTTAATAGATTGAGTAATATGTAAATGTTTATCAAAGAATATCAATATATTTTTGCAGATCCTGACTGCACATATTACTTTGTTGATTTTGTAGAATAAATGGGATTTATAAAAATTAAGATTTTTTTTATTATGCAAATTTATAAGTGTAAATCTAAATTGGTGCCCATGTGCATTAATGTGCATGCCCGACTGTACCTACAACCACTATCTCTAAAAGGGTTGAAAAAAAATATTTGGTTGATCCTACATTGTTGTTAAACAATAAAGTATATATTTAGTTTGTAGGAGGAAAATAATTCATTTAAAACAAATTATGTAAGATTTTTAAGACCTAGATGTTTATCTAATTTTGCAGTTTTATTTTTATCTTATAAGCAATGTGTTACTTAAACTCTAAATATATAGACTAAAACTGACATTGTACATCATAAAAATAAATATTTTTTATGTTTATTTTATGTTGCAGAGAATGTTTGCTTTTTTTCTTCTGTCAAATGCATTTTTTCACATCAAAAATCTATTTAGAAATGAGGTAAAGTTGTTATGTTTCAACAATTTTCTGACATGCAAATTGTCAACTTTGGAAAAGACAATCTGACTTGTATGATTTTGTGTTTTAAACAATTTATAATAGAGACATTGTTGACTAAGGATAAATAACATGATTATTAGAATGTCCTTTCAAGAGGAGAAGAACCTTCAATGTATTAATGAAACACATTTAATGTCTCCTCCTCTCTGTTCAAGATGATCAGACAAAAGAAAGACCTCTCAAAAGAAGGTAAAGTTACCTGACAATCAGACAAATATTTTAACAACTCTTTTCTTTAACTCTTATATAAAACATCCTCCAAAAATAAAAAAGTATAGAATATATAAGAACGAGAGCTACACTTTACAAAAAGTGTTAACATTTTTCTAAGCCATGTAAAACTTTGTAAGAACAATTGTGTGTTCATTGGTGAACTAGTAAAGTGCATGGGTTAGACATGAGTCGATACCTTCTAAAAAGAATACTCAAATTTTATTTATAAGTGGGTTAGATATGAGTGAATATGTTGTAAAAGATGATTTGATAATAAAGTCTATAAAAATTTGGATAATGATACCAATATAAGTTTTTGAAAAAAAAAGTAGCAAATGAGAATAAAATTAATAGATTTTATCTTACATCATATCAAAGAAAGAATAGTAAATAAGAAATTTTTGAATGAGTTGTATTATAGTTATATTTATTTACAATACTTTCTTGAATGAGTTGTATTATAGTTATATTTTATTTTCAAGAGATTTTTTTGAAGGATTTTGGAGGATTTTTGAATTTCAATTAAAATATGTTACAATCATACATGTAATTTATCTAAAAAAACATTTCACACCCTAGTCTAGCCAAAATAATACTCATTTTAAGATTAATAAAAACTAAAAACCAGAAAAACCTGATTTTAATTTACAACTATAAACTAAATTTAATTTTTAAAAGTTAAAACTTGTAACTAAAACCACCCAAATATTCAACGGGTTTGGACTGTAAAGTTGCAGGGTGTGTTCAGATTTTAACACTGATTTCCCCTCTGCACGTTGGCACACCTATTCATGCACTACACCCTTTTTTTTTTTACTATTTTCTCTATAAATGAGAGTGAGAAAAGATGAATATTTTAAAAATAGTGAGAATAGGTTATAGTTTTGTGGGCAGGGATAAACCACGTTCAGGTCGCCGCGTCCTTTAAAAGAAGGTGAGAAAAGAAAGGAGGACCACCACAACAAAACCTGCCAAATGCACCCCCACTCACGCGCTTTTCTCCTCTCCATTCACCATCCTTCATTTTGTTTTTACTTAAATAAATTCTATACATAAACATCATCCAAAATTCAATTTCTACACAAACTAAGCAAAACTAAGAAAGAGAAGCCAAAATTCAGAATAAAGGATAATTTGAATTTTTTTGAAAATAGACCAGGTGTATGTCACAATCTGCTATGGTGCAGAAAGAAGTTATGCGGTCTTTGGTTGAGCTTCATGTCTCTTTGTTGAGCCATTGGGTTTTTTTTGTCCTGATCCTTTATAATTTTCACAGAAAAAACCCAAACATGGCTATCATTCTCTATAAGTGATGTGATAACTATTCTTTGTTCACCAACCCAATTAATAACTCACCTTTGGCTGATTTTCTTGCACCATATCAATTCAAATTCTCATCTAAGACCGTGATAAGAAATGTCTGTTTTGTTTTTAATGATTTAAATTTTTTTGTCTTTCGAATATTCATATCCATAAGTCAAATCACAAAAGTCTAGATATACAAGTCCAGAACTAATATGTCACTTCTGAATTTTGTTATCTGGAAGTCTACCTGAACAACATAAATGACCTTCCTGATGTTAAGATCCGTAAGCAAATATAAATGAATTTTGGATCTCGATCCTGAACACCATTTACAGTACAATATTTCGGATATGAAAATCTGAAATTCATAACTTACTTTTGGATATGACTATTCAGAAACTTAAATGAAGTACGAAAATAACATTTTGGATATCGAAATTCGGAGTATATAACAATCACTTCCAGATTTATGCATTCATAAAAAAAAATGAAACCAAAGATAATATTAAATTTCATATTTATACATCCATAAACAAAAATGAAGCCAAAGATAATATTAAAAAAATGAAACCAAAGATAATATTAAATTATTAAATTTTAAATTTTGTGTTGAATGCATGTGTTAAATGATATGGTGCAAAGATAAATTGTCCTCACCTTTCACATGTTTAAGGTGCAAAGTTCTAATAAACAAATCCACACATACTTTTACTTGTCGCCAATTGGTTCAATTCCTTCTAATTAAAAAAAAATGCTCTTAGACAAGCGCAATAATCTTTGAAAATTTTGATGGCATGGACCCAACGAAATTTTGGATCATACCTAAAATAGTTTTCAATATATATATGAAACCAACTAATCAATAGTTACTTCAGGAAAATGAGAGGTTATTAAATGAAAACAAAGTAGAAGGTTTTAATCATGTTACAATTTCTCATTAATCTAGAAGTTGTTGCAAGTATAATAATAATACCTGTTGCAAAAAGTTGACAGCATATACAAAATTACAGAATCAATATAATTTATATTTACCAAATAAACAACCTTAAAATGTTGTCATTGTTTTATAAAGTTGAGTATAAATTTGCTATCTCTAAGCGTACATAAAACCTGCAAGAGCATAACTTTCTTACTGATATATTGTTTTTATCTGGTTTGGAAGTTTAATGTTTTGATGGAGAAGGCAAATACAAAGGCAAAGAAGACTGGAAAAGCGACCAAAACAATGGCAACTGGTCCCATGAAGTCCGGTTTAAACCCATAATGGTCTTCAATATAGTGCTTGATAGTTTGATTACTCCCACCAGGCACAATAATGTCTATCTCTACATCTCTATACTGTGAGACAATTAACCCATATACTGTCCATGCTACTGGGCAAATCCAATAGTACCAAACCCACCATGCTGGAATTTTCTGAAATGCCAAGGTTGATACACCAATTATGTTAGTCAAAATGACAAGACTAGTTCTTACATTGATGCATGATAACCAAATTAGAAGGGTACTTACTGGTCTTGGGATAAAGAAACCAGAAAAGAGATTGAAGAGTCCATAAAATGCTGCTCCAAAGATTGATGCCACTTGGTGGTTTGGTGTAATGGAAACAGTCATCATCCCATAATATGTGAAGTACAAGAAGGAGAAAAAACTAACAAAGAAAAACCAAAGGACCTTTGCCACTTTCCATTCAAAGCTCACCATAGCATAGACTACGAATGCAAAGTAAATAGTTTGAACAAATACATATGGTATTTCTGAAATAACCTGCAAATGAAACAACAATGCTAGCATAATAAGCAACAAGTACAAGATGCAGAAAATTTTATAATTGTTTCAAAAGAATGCACCCTTTAACCTGTGCAATGGCATAAGGCAAAGCAGAATACATTCCAGCAGCTCTTTCTCTATAAAACACTGTTCTTTCAACGGCCACTACTGGTTGAACAGTTTGACAATTGTTAACACCAACAAAAAATATAGATCCATATAGAGCTCCTATTATAGTGTTCAAATCGCTTGAGCTTCCCCTGCAAAATTATGACAGAATAAATAGTTTGTAACAACAGAATGCATAGAGAACAAAGTTAGATGTCTGTTCAATTAAGGTAGTAACTTCAAACCTTTTTTCGCCAACCCTCCAAAATACTGTCCCCACCACAAGAGCTACAGCTAAGGTGAAGAAAAATCTGACAAGGTTATAATCTGGACTTCTCCAATAAGTCAACCATTGCTTCCACAAACAAGATTTGAATTGTTCCCAAGTGGATTGAGAATACTGAGTGGGGAAGTACAAATCTTTTGCTCCTGGAGGAGGTGCACTTAGCTCCCTTATAAGAGCTTTGTTTCGCCTGCTCATGAGTATGTATATTTGTCAGCTTAATCAAACTCACTTGACAACATTAGTTTAGTATATGTTTGTAGACTTACTGGTATAAAGATGATGATTTGTAGTACTCAGCAAAATCCATTCCAAGTCGAACTTCAGCTGCTATAGAGCTTACCTCTAACATCCATGTTGCTGGGTTGTACTTATCCTTAATTTTTGGGACCCCCGGGATTGCCTGATCAAGGAATGAACATGGAGTTAGATGCTAAACTTGAATCCCTTATTACATGATTATTTTTTTTGTATTACCTCAAAATATTCTATGATCTTGTGTGAATTCCTTCCCAATGGTCCTGAGTATATCACTTGGCCTCCTCTCTTCATCAACAACAACTGGTGCACAAGAAAATATTTATCTACCAAAGAGTAATGGAGATAAAGAGAAAAAACACATGACATATACAAATTATGAGTTTGTTGGTACCTCGTCAAAAGCCTCAAAGATATCAATACTAGGTTGGTGAATTGTGCATACAACTGTTCTTCCAGTGTCAACAGTGTTTCTCACAGTCCTCATCACTATGGCTGCTGCTCTTGCATCGAGACCTGAAGTGGGTTCATCCATGAAGATGATTGAAGGATTGGCAACAAGTTCAACAGCAATTGTTAGTCTTTTTCTCTGTTCGGTAGACAACCCCGTAACACCTGGAAGCCCAACTATAGCATCCTTGAGATTGTTTAGCTCGACCAAGTCCATTACTTCATCAACAAATTTCTATGAAGAGTAAGAAAAAGGAACATAAGAATCATTCTTCATTGCAACTTCATAGAAAAGATAAAAAAAGATAGTGCTAACCATTTTTTCCTCATTATTGACCTCCCTAGGTAACCGAAGGAAAGCAGAATAGATCAAAGATTCTCGAATGGTAACTTGGGGTGAATGAATATCAGTCTGCTCACAGTAGCCAGAAATTCTTGCAAATGTTTCTTGATTCTTTGGGAAGCCTGATATTCTAACATCTCCTTCAATGTAGCCACCTGTCTTTCTCCCAGCTAAAACATCCATCAAAGTTGTCTTTCCAGCTCCACTGACTCCCATTAAAGCAGTTAAAACACCAGGCCTAAAGGCACCAGTTACTTCCCTAAGTAGCTGTAGTCTATCTTCTGTCACTCCTTGCTCTTTCATTTCCTGTTAGAAGTTGAAGTTTTTCCTTTATATTTCCCATTAATTATGAATGATGAAAAGTTATGTTAAAAGGGTGATGGGGTTCTTACAGCAGGCATGTCCACATAATAATTAACACTATCAAAAGACATTGCAAGTGGTTGAAAAGGCAGAACCATTCCTTTCTTTGGGGAAACACCAATGGTTGATTCACGCATTGAATCAACATTTCTCATTTGACCTCGGCTACTCATTTGTTGCATTGCCACTTCTCCTGAAATTATTTATGTACAAGACAATGTTTTTGAGAAGTTTCTTTAGTTATATTACAAAAGGTACACTTATAGCTAAATCCCTCAATATCAAAGTTATCTAGTTTGATATTTACGTGTGTTGTTTCCATCAGTAGAAGATAATGGCTGAGGAGCAATCTCTCTGTTGGGCTCTGGCCTTACAAGTCTTGGCTCTTCCCTAGAGTTTCCTCCAGTTTCCATTTCGGTTGCTTCTTCTTCAGATATTATTGCTTGTTTTTTTCCAATAGCTAGTGAATCAAATTATAGAAGATGCAATAAAAGCATTATTAGCACTGAACAAATGGTGAAGGAAGTAATTCATTGAAATTTTTATTAGATTATGAGTTCTTACGGTTAAGGTACATGAGTGCAAAGGTGAAGAGAACATTGTACAGAACAGTGAAGCCGAAGAGAGTAGCTGCACCTATCCAGTACCATTCTTTCTCAGCAAAAATGTCAAAGTTATTTAATGTAGCAATACCGATTGGGGTTACACCATCTGAAGACTACAAAATAGGAAAATTCAAGTGAAGAATAATTTCATGTTAAGCCATTGAATCAACACTTACATCTAGTATTGAAAATTGATGCTACTTACCACATTGCTCCACCTTGGAGCAAATAATTCGTTCACAGTCAAAGCATTGTACGCATAATTTAATGGTGAAATCCAGTAACCCCAAATCCACCAATCTCGAATGTCACCTATTAACATTAAGAGATTTAAACATCAGGGTGAGCACATTCTTTGAGAAAAATTACATGTTACATTAAGAGGCTTAGTCACTTACGTTTAGGAAGGATAAAACCTCCAAGTAGAAAAACAAGAAGCAGCATGAGGGCTCCACCAGTGTTAGCAATAATCATTGTTCTACAAACTCCAGATATGAGCCTAAACATCCCAGCTGCCATTTGTTGGATAAGGAAAACTAACAACAAGTGCTTGAAAAACCTGAAAGTTGGACAAGACCCCAATGTGAAACTTAGTACTAGGATTTATGTTTTGCCACCAAGAATGAAATCATAGTTTGTCCAATGATTAAATCTGTATCATTTGTAGGCGTAAAAACATACAAAGTACAAAGTAAAGAAAGACATCAGTAATGATATTTTGACAATCTGCTCCAGTTTACAGCCTATGAAGAAAAATTATTTTTGTCCTTTCATAAACTGATACAAGTTTTAGGTAGAAAAATGGAGATGTAGATCGATGCAAGTTGTCAATATATCACTTCTAATTAAGGTTACCTGCTAGCTTCAGGTGCAAATCCTATAGGATAGTATGTGAGAAGCACCCAAACAGTAGCCTCAAAGATAGAAATGGGGATTCGTAGTAAGAAATTAGGGAGTGTATAAGTCCAAGGAGGATGGAAAAGGTGGTCTCTATGCTTGTAGAACACGGGAAGTCTTGCAATGGTGAGTGGCAATTCAGAAAAACCATTGAACATGTTCATGATCATGGTAAACAAAATTGCACCTATGTAAACTGCTGCATCAGCCTCATCCCTTTGATGCATTTTGGTCCTAAAGAACACAGTTGCAGCTATGATACCAATAATGCATATTTGAGCTGTCTTGAATATATACACAAAAGAGTTCCTCTTGATTAGTAGCCATTCCTTATCCCAACATGCTTTAAGAAGTCCCATTGTGGGCACTGTATATTTCTTGAAAACAAGAGATGCTCTATGTCCCCTTGATTTGTCAAATGCCACAGAGAGTTCACTCCCAAGTTGCATTCCAACATGGAATTGCTTGAATCTATTTGCAAACTCGCTCACTGTAATGTAATGGTATGGTATGCTTCTATTTATCCAATATTGTTCTTGGTCTTTTCTTGAAGTAACCTGTACAAAATTAACAACTGTCATTTACTTTCTCTTTTCATGTTTTGAAATTTTAAATAACTTGTGTAATAATTCATAACAAAGAATAATAGTAAATACTATTTTTTCTACCATGATGTACATATCACATACTACAAGACTAAAAAATAATCCTCTTTTAATCATCCAATCGACTTAATTTCTTATTTTTTTTATATAAAACTTTTATGTTAGGTATCATATGTAACTTGACATTTTAGTTAGACTGACACCCCAAGTAACAAAAATAATCTGCCATGAAAAAAGTATTACTAAAAAAAAAAAAAAAAAAAAAAATAGGGAAGAAAAAAAAAAAAAAAATTAAAAAAAAAAAAAAAAAAAAAAAAAAAAAAAAAAATTAAAAAAAAACAAAAAAAAAAAAAAATGAAAAAATATTAAAAAAA
>Ga0123341_1007354_pt1 | contig 10026 bp, 8 predicted proteins | sample Turbeapinknodule_FD_89959 | JGI IMG/M metagenome (GOLD analysis project Ga0123341, IMG submission 89959) | Root nodule microbial communities of legume samples collected from Mexico - Turtle bean Mexico pink nodule | ecosystem: Host-associated > Plants > Roots > Nodule | place: Mexico: Nepantla...
GTAGAGTACAAGGATTACACTTGTTACAGAAGATAATTTGAAATCAATACAAGCAGAATCCTATTCCACACACTTTGATCAATCACAAACTCTAAGCAATCTCAGCTCTTTGAAAAACTCAAAATCTCTATTTCAAAATCTTGAAAAAGATTGTTACTCAAATATGTTTTTCTGAATTTATTCAAAGATGTTGTTTGTTATCAAATCTTAACAAACTCTTAAATTGCATTAAAAGATTGGTCAAAGCATTTAATGCCTGGAGCGTAAGCAGTTAAATCATTTAAAGCTCAGTCATAGATAAAACATTTTTTCTGTTATGGTCCCAAAACAAACAATCGGTTGTTTCCTCGAATCAATCGGTTGTTTTGGTTTTAACAACTCAACCATTTGAAAAACAGTTTTCAATCTTTTCTAAAAACATATAAGTATAAACAATCGGTTGTTTCGACAAAACAATCTGTTGTTTTAACTTAGTTTGAAAATAAAATTTCTTTCAAAAAGATTGAGAATGCCTAAGCTTTGGATTCAATCAAAAGGTGTATTACATACACAATCTACCCCACATCCTAACTAAAACAACACAACAACAACAAGCTCAGCAAAGGCTTCAACATCCTTCAAAGGGTTTGGATTCTTCAAAGCTTGAACACAACTTGGTTCAACATTATACACCAATGATACTCAACATCTTTATGATGTGTGTAAAAAACTTCTCACAATTGTTGCTCCCAAACGTTTTGATGGTACAATGTCGTAATATCTGGGTAAACTTGATGCTTTTCTTCATGACTTTAATGAGTTATTACCTCCTGCCCCCACTCCCTCTTAAGAACTAGAACAAAGATCCAAATTTTTCATGTTACTGGGTTTACATGGCTTTCCTGATTATTATTCTCACGTTCATGATCAAATTTTGGGATCTCCTATCGTGCCTAATTTTACTTCCACTTGTTCTACCCTTTTGCGTGTGCCAGGTAAACACACCACTGATATAACGTCTCATGTTGATGACTCTTCTGCTTTAGTCTCTTAGCATCATGGTCGTACTCGCCCTCACAAGTCGGGCAAAGGGCGTCACAAGTGTGACCATTGTGGCAAACTTGGCAACAAAATTGACAGATGTTATGCCTTACATGGTCATCCTCCTAAATCTGTTGCGGTTGCTCAAACTGCCCCTGTGCAACCTTTTACTATGGACCATACTTCAATTGATACCCCAGGTCAGGCTGTTATTTTCAATGAATTTCTTAAATGGTATGAGGATCGTCAGAACCCTAGTTCCATGGCTTCTGTTGCTCATTCAGGTACATCTTTTGTTCACTCACTCCACTTCCCTTGGCCCTTGGGTTCTAGATTTAGGTGCCACATATCACCTTACTAGTATTAAATCCTTTTTCTCTTCCCTATCTACTATGGGTTATTTACCTTCGGTTACCATGGCCAATGGATATAGGGTACCATCACATGGTGTTGGTACTATTAATCTTTTTTCTTCTTTATCTATTGATAATGTTCTTTATGTCCCTAGGTCTCCATTTAACTTATTATCCATTAGTCGTCTCTCTCGTTCCCTTGATTGTGTTATTTCTTTTACCAAAGATTTTGTTACTTTACAGGACCGTAGTTCGGGACATATGATTTGCACCAGATGTGAGTCTCATGGACTTTACCAACTACAGATCTCTGCACATGTTGGCGCGATTATGGATTCTCCATCTCTTATTCATGATCGGTTGGGTCATCCTTGTCTTGCCAATATGTAGCAACTTGTTCTAAGTCGGTCTAATGTGTCTACTTTATCATGTGAGTCGTGTCAGTTAGGGAAGCACATTTATTGTTCTTTTCCTAGTAGTATCTCACAATGTGCTTCATCTCATTTTGCCTTAGTTCACTCTAACATTTAGGGACCAAGTCGTATTAAGTCTAGTTTATGATTTCAGTATTTTGTTACTTTTATTGATGATTATTCAAGATGTACTTGGGTATTTTTTTAATGAAAAACCGTTCTGAGTTGTTTCCTATATTTCAAATATTTTACAATGAAATTAAAAATTAATTTGGAATTTCTATCCGAATTTTGCACAGTGATAATGGACGTGAGTATCTTTCTCATTCTTTTAAAAATTTTATGGCTTCTCATGGTATTCTTCATCAAACTTCATGTGCTTATACACCTCAACGAAATGGGGTAGCTGAGCGCAATAGATATCTTGTTGAAACAACTCGTACTATTTTAATCCATGGTGATGTTCCTCAATGTTTTTGGGGTGATGTTTTTCTTAGTGCATGTTATCTCATTAATCGTATGCCATCTTCAGTTTTAGATATCAAAATTCCTCATTCTATTTTATTTCCACATGACCCTCTTCACTCTTTACCTACCAAAGTTTTTGTGTCCACATGTTTGGTTCATAATTTTAGTCCTGGTCTTGATAAATTATCTCTTATGTAACACAAATGTGTCTTTTTTAGGTTTACTAGATCACAAAAAGGATGTAAATGTTATTTTATTTCAGCAGATGCACCTTCAGTGAACCTTCCCTTTACTTTAAGTCTTGTCCTCTCCTTCAATTTCTTCATCTAATCAAGTTAATATTCCTCTTGTTGTGCCTAGTGTACCTAATGATTCACCACAACCACCAACTCTTCAGGTGTATAGTCGTCGTCAAACGTCTCATCGTCCATCAACTGACTTTATTATGGTGCCAACACCTCTTCCCCTTCTGGCTCCTACAGTTGAACCTGGTCTTCCTATTGTTATCCATAAAGGTATACGTTCTACCCGTAATCCCTCTCCACATTATATTGCTTTGAGTTACCATAGACTATCTCAACCCTTTTATGTCTGCCTTTTGTCTATTTCTTCTGTATCCATTCCAAAATGTGTAGGTGATGCCTTAACTCATCTTGGTTGGCGTCAGACCATGCTTGATGAAATGAATGCGCTTCAGAATAATGGAACTTGGGAACTTGTTCCTTTACCATCTAGGAAATTTGTTGTTGGTTGCAGGTGGATTTTTGCTATCAAAGTTGGTCCTGATGGTACTATTGATCGTCTCAAAGTTCGTCTTGTGGCTAAGGGTTATACCCAAAATTTTGGTTTAAACTATGGTGATAATTTTTCTCCAATGGCAAAGATGGCCTTTGTTCGCTTATTCATAGCTATGGCTGCTCTTCAACAATGGCCTCTTTATCAACTAGATGTCAAAAATGTTTTTCTTAATGGTGATTTCCAGAAAGAAATTTATATGGAGCAACCTCTCGGTTTTGTTGCTCAGGGGGAGTCTTCTGTATTGGTATGTCATCTTCGCAAATCCTTATATGGCCTCAAGAAGTCTCCTAGGGCTTGGTTTTGAAAATTTAGCAATGTTGTTCAACAGTTTGGTATGACTCGCAGTGAAGCAGATCATTCAGTTTTTTATCGTCACTCGAGTGTTGGGTGTATCTATCTTGTAGTATTTGTTGATGGCATTGTTCTTACAGGCAGTGATCACCATGGCATCTCACAAGTAAAATAACACTTTTTTCAACACTTTCATACCAAAGATCTTGGAAAACTCAGGTATTTCTTGGGGATTGAGGTAGCACAATCCAATACTGGTATTGTTATGAATTCGAAATTTGTTGATACTCCCATGGATCCCAATGTTAAGCTTCTACCCAATCAGAGGGAACCTCTTTCAGATCTTGAGAAGTACAGGAGATTAATTGGAAAAAATCTTACTGTTACTCGTCCTGATATTTCCTTTGCAGTCAGTGTGGTGAGTCAATTTCTTAATTCTCCATGTTAAGATCATTGGAATGCATTCATTGTTATAGTGAAGTACATTAAAGGCTCTCCTGGAAAAGGTTTGTTATATGGTCATAATAACCATACTAAAGTCGTTTGTTATTTAGATGCTGATTGGGTAGGATCTCCATCTAATAGAAGATCAACTTCTGGTTATTGTGTCTCCATTGGTGATAACTTGATCTCTTGGAAGAGCAAGAAACAAAGTGTTATGACAAGATCTAGTGCAGAAGCAGAATATAGAGCTATGGCATGGCTACTTGTGACTTATATGTGATAATCATGCTGCTCTTCATATTAGCTCTAATCCAGTTTTTCATGAAAGGACCAAACATATTGAGATTGATTATCATTTCATTCGAGAAAAGATTATATCGGGAGATATTAAGACTGAGTTTGTTAATTCAAATAATCAATTAGCAGATATTTTTACTAAACCCTTACGAGGTTCTAAGATTGATTACATTTGTAACAAGCTCGGTACATATGATCTATATGCACCAGCTTGAGGGGGAGTGTTAGGTATTATTAGATATAATTAGATATTATTTGATATTATAGATATTGTTAGATATTTCATATTTATGTAATGGACTTAACCCATATGTTTCTTTTCCTATATAAACATAACCCTACATGTTCAATATACACAAGGGATTTACCCTATTCTTTCTTTTTCTTTAATAGTCTTCATTAGGATCAATATCCTGAAATTCTTCATCAGTGAATGTTATTGACGACATACTTCTTCTTTGGATTGAATGAGTTGTTCTGGAAAATCGTACATGCTTCTTTCTTGATGATGATGAAACTCCTCCTCCTACAAATCCTCTAAATAGAGTATTAATTACCTCTCTAATTGGCCTTACTGGACTTCTTCCTCTTTTCTGCCTTGGAATCCTTTCCCTATCCCTTCTTTCATCACTTGGATATCTCTTCATTCTTGGTTCATGAATTCTCTCCCAACCTTAACCTCTACATTGTTCCCCACTTCTATCCCTTGAGCCAAATCTTCTTCCCTCATTTCTCTACACATACTGTCTAAGATGTTCTATTTGAATCAACTCTTCAATTCTGTCTCTTAGTCCTGTGCATGCTTCCGTGCTATGGCCGAAGTTCTTGTGATATCTATAGTGCTTACTATGATCAACATTATTAGGAGTAAGAATTTTTCTGGGTAATGGAATCAATTCAGTGTTAAGGGTTTCTTCAATTGGTATTAAGTGGTGTGTATCGTGTAAACCATGGTCCTTGATATGTATCCTTTGGCTTCTTCCATCTTGCTCCCTCCTTACTGACTCTTGAAACTTGTTATCTCTTCTAGGTGCATAAATTTCGCTGCTCTTTGCCTTAACTCATCAAGATCAGTTGTAAGCCTTTTACATAAACTGTCGAGAAATGGTCCCAGTCTTAATGTAGTAACCATATGATGCATAGTTACCTTAGAACTTAAACTACAAATAATCAAGGCTACCCTACCAAACCTTTCCATAAAGGCCCTTAACGATTCATTCTTCTCCTATCGAATATTCACTAATGTAATAGGAGTTAAATGATGTGGTCTACTGGTGGCAAATTAAGCTCCAAACTTCATCACCAAGGTATAAAAAAATCGATCAAATAAGGCGGTAATCTTGTGAACCAACTAAATGCAACTCCTTTCAGTGTTGTCGAAAATACTCTACACAAAATGGCGTCATTAGAGGTGTATAAAATAAATTGACTGATATATATAGCAACATGCTCCTTCGTGTCAGTGCTTCCATCATATGTGGCTTTTTTATGGTACATCAAAGTTATTGATTGTTGTCAGATTTAGTCGTTGATAAGTTTCAAATTTCAGTAATATTTCATATTAAAATACAAACACTTATTGATATTAATTGATAAAATAAACATAAAATAACCCATAATTTATGAATTTATACTTTTTTACATATTTTTTTGTTTTAATTTGAATAAGAACGATTTATTCCTAAATTTGTGTTAATTTCAAGATTACAGGGAAGAATGGAGATGATTGGGCAAATGGAGAATATACATAGTTAAAAAGGGAAAGTTGGAACGCACCAACACTCACCAAAGCTCTCTGAAACTTACCTCAGCCAGACGCTCCCAAAGGATCTTGCCCAAGCAAGCTCAATCTCGCCCAAGTGAGATCACTTCAGTGACGTTGGACCTTTTTTCGTGCAACTCGCCCACTAACGTAGGTGAGAAGTAACTTAGCCCAAACCCAACTAGGTTGAATACGCGACTTGAGACATAACCCAAGGTGTTGAACAAGGTGCTTTGAAGTCTCCAAATCCAAGTAGAAAGCTTGAAGACTCTGCTTATGTGTGTGTGTTGTTTAGTTGTTTGAAAATTGTTGATTCACTCTTTAAGATGATCCAACCTTAATTGAATCTTTATGCTTTTGAAAATATGAGTTTTCTAAAAGGGTGTGAAATTTCAACCTATTTTAATTTCAAATCAACTGGTTGTTTGACACTTAGTGCTTTTTAAAATGGAATGGAAAAGCATAGCTTTGTTTTGACTTTGCTTTCAAACAAAATCAACTAGTGGATTCAAGAATTCAATCGATTGTTGTTTTGAACACCTTAACACAAACTGGTTTTTAATGGTCCTAAACACTTTTGGTTTTTTGATTTAAATGCTTTGACCATTTGATTGGAGTATAAAAAGGTTCTTTTACGCTTCTATGCTTTAACTAAAAAGGAAAGATAAATCAAAAACAGTTTTCAAGATTTGAAAAAGCTTTGGACCATCTCAAGTGTGTGGAATAGGATTGGGTTTTGTACTTCTGAACTTTAAGCTTTGATTTACCCAGGTGTAATTTATTTCCTTCTTCCTTTAACATTGTATTTCTGTGTGTTCTGGTGTGGTGCAGTTTCAGAAGGTGGTTTTGGAAACTGTGTTGTTTGCCAAGGAGTGATGTGAGTTCTTGAGGGTTTCAAGATCATCACTTTTGGTATGTGGTTTGTAATCTAGGCTTGATTACATAGTGAATTCTCACTGGTTAGCTAAGGACTGGATGTAGCTCTTGGTTAAGAGTGAACCAGTATAAACATTTTGTATGAATCTCTCTATACCTACACTTATTAAATTGTTTTAACATTGCTCTTTAAATCTGTTGGAATAAATAATTGATTGCTTCGTGAAAACTGTTAGAATGTATAGCCTTAAACGAGAGGGGGGTGAATTGTTTAAGAGAGGTTTTTGAAAACTTTTCAAGGATTAACAAAAATCTTTATATGAATCCAGAACAGAAATTAGGTTAGCTAAGAACTAGAGAAATAAAACATCACAGCAATAGAAAAACAATCAGTTGTTTCTGCGAAACAATCGGTTGTTTATACCAGTAAAAGTAAAAACAAAATTTAAATAAGTTTAAGGGTAAGAGAAAGATACACCAACAGTTTATACTGGTTCACTCTTAAACAAGGAGTTACATCTAGTCCCCAGAAAACCACTGGGTAATCCACTAAGTAATCAAACTAGATTACAACACACAATCCACAAAAGTAGTGACCTTGAACCCTTCGAGAAACACACTCACTTTGGCAATACACACACCAAGAGTATTGATCTTGACCACCTCAAGAGCACACAACATTCCTTGGCAACACAACACCAGAAATGCAGAAGGTTGAGAAGAGATTACACTTTTTTACAGAACAATCTGAAATCAATACAATTGCAATTCTATTCCACTCTCTTAGAAAACCCAAAGCTTTGATGTGAATGTTCAAATCTTGAATCAACTCTTACACAACTGAAAAACTCAAATATGTTTCTATTGCCTTGTTTGAAAACATAAAAAAAACTATTTATATTTTCCAAAGATTGGTCAAATCATTTAATGAAGGAGCGTATTCAATTGGAAATCATTTAAAGCACATTCAACCATCAAAATAGACTTCTGTTAGGATTTTCAAAGAAACAATTGGTTGAAACCACAAAACAACCGATTGTTTGGTTTGGCATTTAAGTCAACCAAACTTAATCATTTTTCAACCTTTTAAAAAAACTCCTAAGAGTAAAACAACTGGTTGATTCGACAAAACAACAGGTTGTTTTTCACTTAGTTTGAAAAACATTTTATTTCAAAAAGGATTTAAAACACATTAGCTTTAGATTCAACAAAGGAGTGGATTACAAATAAAACTACCCAAATCCCTCCCAAGACACAGCAGCAACACAACCTTGCATCAAACACAAAGGATTTGGATTCTTCAAAGCATAATTTGAAATCTTCAAAGCACTTGATCATTCTTGATCAATAATCTCCCCCTATTTGATGAAGACAAATCCTTGGTTGCTTGTGTTGGTCTTTGTTTGAATCTGAAGCAGCACGTGCAAAGAAAAACTTATGCAAACTAGATCATCTTTAAATGCAGGTTAGAATAGCACATTTTACTGGATTTTTGCATAAACCTTAGAGCCGAAAAACCAGTCAAAAACCAATACTATATCAGAAAAACAACCGGTTGTTTCATCGATTCGATCGGTTGTTTCTATCAGCATAAGCAAAAATCAACTTTAAAGTCATAATTTAAAGAGATTTAACAGTTTGAAACAGTTTGTAGAGCAACGCATAAACCAATTCTCCCCCTATTTGTCTTCACAAATAGACTTTATGCATAGAAAACAGTTTAAGAGAGATTTTGAGAGTCAAGAATGCCTAACTCATTTCTTAAAAAGAAAAACCTGTCTTTTGGCAAATGTTTTGTGAATATATCAGCAAGCTGTAGTTTTGTTTCAATGAACTTCATCTCACAATCTCCATTGTTCACATGATCTTTTATGAAATGATGACGAATCTCAATGTGCTTTGTTCTTGAGTGTTGAATCTGATTTTTGGTGAGATTTATAGCCCTTGTATTGTCACAAAGCAAAGGAACCTTGCTAATCTTCAATCCAAAATCTGCATGTTGCTGTTTAAGCCAAAGAATTTGTGCACAACAACTCCCAACAACAATGTATTCAGCTTCTGCAGTGGAAAGAGCTACACAAGCTTGTTTCTTACTATGCCAAGAAATGAGACTTGATCCAAGAAGATGACAAGTCCACTTGTGCCTTTTAGGTCCAGCTTACACCCTGCAAAATCAGAATTTGAATATCCAATTAAATGTATAAGTGAGTAAGAAGGATACCATATACCAACATTGGTAGTTCCTTTGAGATATTTGAGAATCCTTTTAGCAACCTTGAAGTGAGATTCCTTTGGATTTGCTTGATATCTTGCACAAAGACATACAACAAACATGATATCCGGTCTACTTGTTGTGAGATAGAGTAAAGAACCAATTAAACCTCTATATTTTGTTTGATCTACCCCTTTTCCAGCAGCATTTGCATCCATATAACAACTTGAAGGCATAGGTGTGCTAGCTTCCTTGCAACTCTCCATTTCAAATTTCTTTGCAATACTTTGATTGACAAAGGAAAATTCCATCCTTTGATTGTTTAACCTGCAGCCCAAGAAAGAAGGAGAGCTCTCCCATCATGGACATTTCAAACTCACCTTACATTGCAGCAACAAACTCCTCACACAAACTATCTTTGGTAGCACCAAAAATGATGTCATCAACATAGATTTGGACCAAAATAATTTCATAATTTTCTTTCTTAATGAAAAGAGTTTTGTCAATCATTCCTCTTTCATAATCATGAGATAAAAGGAAGTTGCTAAACCTCTCATACCACTGCCTTGGAGCTTGCTTCAGCCCATACAAAGCCTTTTTCAAATTAAAAACATGATTGGGATGTTGATGATCCTCAAAACCCGATGGTTGCTCAACATACACTTCTTCATTGATAACACCATTGAGAAAAGCACTCTTCACATCCATTTGAAAGAGTTTGAATCCACTCATACAAGCAAAGGCCAGCAGCAACCTCACAGCTTCAAACCTTGCACCAGGGGCAAAGGTTTCACCATAGTCAATTCCTTCCTCTTGATTGTAGCCTTTGGCAACTAGCCTTGCCTTGTTTCTAGTAATAACTCCAGCCTCATCTAGCTTGTTTCTGAGTACCCATTAAGATTCAATGACGTTCATCTCATCTGACTTGGGGACAAGAAACCATACATCATTTCTAGCAAACTGATTCAACTCTTCATGCATTGCATCCACCCATTTTTCATCTTTAAGAGCTTCTTCAATAGACTTTGGTTCAACTTGAGAGACAAAAGCAGTGTGCCTGCAGAAGTTTGAGATAGAGCTACGTGTAGAAAC
>Ga0123341_1007358_pt1 | contig 10023 bp, 8 predicted proteins | sample Turbeapinknodule_FD_89959 | JGI IMG/M metagenome (GOLD analysis project Ga0123341, IMG submission 89959) | Root nodule microbial communities of legume samples collected from Mexico - Turtle bean Mexico pink nodule | ecosystem: Host-associated > Plants > Roots > Nodule | place: Mexico: Nepantla...
CACAATCACAATAGGATATTATTAATGAGATTGATTGATAAATTTTTATTTCTAGTATGTTAACTTAGATTTGCAAAATTGCAATTATGTGTTATGTTTTATTAATTTTATAGCTATCTAGATAAGTTTCTTAGACATACTGTATCCTATCCTATATCTTCAGAATAATCATACTGTTGCATCAGATATGTATCATATTTGTGCATCATTGATTCCTTCCAACTAAACAAAACTACAAAAGCAACAATATGTATCTTGGGAAACAGACAATTACATTCCAAACCATAAAAAAAATTGTATGTCAGGAAGAAAATTACCAAGTCTCTCAATAGAAGTAAATTTTACACACAAACCAGGCCAAAAAGGTAACATTTTTGGAGTGTAATTACGAAAACTAGCACTATAAATTGGACATATTTTGCATATCAAAATTCATGCATGGAACAACTTGAATAAAGTAATTTCCTTTAATGCATTTACTTGGAATACGTACGAGAGTAAAACTAATAAGAGAGAAAATAAATATTAAAATTATTAAAACTAAAATCAAACCAAATCTAGGCAAACAATTTGAATCAAAAGGATTTCAAAAGTAAATCAATTCTTATCTTAACTTTTCAAACAATGAATTTATTCTATAAATCAAACCAACTCCCAAAATATTTTCAAATACAACAGAGGCAAAGAAACCACACCTCCAAAAGCCCATTTATGGGAAGTTGCATTAGAATGCAGAAACTTGGGGTGCACCCGAGCATGTTCTAAGTGACCTGCAATTGGAGACATAACAGTTAAGGGTATGCCTGAATGGAAGGGTTTAGAGGAGAAAGAGAAATAAGGGTTAACTTTTGAACCTGAACCAATAACTTAATAATAAAGCCGTCATACATCACAATATTAAGAAGGAACCAGATGACCCTTAATCTATAGCCACTTTTTTTCTTTTTAAGTTGTTTTTCATTGTTTTGGTTGTTGTACAGTTATATCTTCAAGCGTGGATGTTTTAATTCAGTTATGGACACTCAAAAGATATCCGGAGATCAGTCTCTTCCACTGCTCCGTCTATTTGACTCTTCACAACTTATACAGGTAAACGCTTTTCAAAAATGAAAGAAATAAAATAAAACCATGGTTTTAAAAAAATGATCAAGGACCGCAATTTGGCCCGCAACTTCAAGGTTCAAGGAGTATCCGCGACTGCAACTGTGGCACATCCGCTGCATTTGTCTGCAATTTTCCACAATATCAATAATTGCGACAAAATCACGATCACGATCACAGTTTAAAACCTTGTATGACAGGTTAGCATGTAACTTTCCGACCATCGATCATTCAATTTTAGAATATTATATATATATATAGACACACACATACATACATATATATAACTCTATCAACCATTTCCCTCCACACACCTTCGTCAAAATATAACCTAAGAGAACTGTGTGAATAATGAAATTAAATTTCGGAGGAATGAAAAAATACTAAAACGGCATAGGGCTAAATGTGCAAAACCTTGAAAGGGCGCGGGCTTCGAAGAGGGACCAACAACGAAATCCCCGGCTTTCCAGAAACTTCTGAACCGGCCGTCGGGAACCGAAAGAGCGGAACTCGACACAGGTGTTTCTTGCTGCACAAGCTCGACTTGAGACGATGGAATCTTCTGTGACAACTCGTCTTTTATGGTGGAAACTACGGTGTCGCCGTCTTCGCTCTCGCTATCAATGTCGACGACGAGGACGTCGTCTTTCTCAGTTTTGGGAAACAGGGACATGGAAGCGGAATCGAGTACACTAGGAAATTAACTGCTGTGCGCGGGTTTTCGATGGCGAAAATACGGAGAATGAGCGTGCGTGTTCTGTTTCAGGAGAAGTACGTTTAAGAAATAAAGATAAATAGTACATTTCGTCGCATATTAGTTTATACGAAAGTTTAAATACAAATTTTGTGAAACTATATAAAAGAACTTTTATAATTAGTTTATGTCACTGTCTTGTAAGTGTTTATAAAGAAGTCAGTATAAAAAGATTTTCATTCTTATATTTTTAACTTTTTTACTCAAACATTTAGGTTATATTTTGACTTTTATATCTTATAGATTTGATCATTTGTCCCATATTGTTATATTGTTCTCAACTTTGTATCAATAGGTTCTTTTTTTTTATAATGTATCAATGTGTTCTTTTAGTTAAAAAAATTTATTAAATTGACCATAACATTGGTAGTTTCAAAACAAAAACGGATAGGAATGATCTAACATTAATGGTTGAAATGAATGTAACCAATTGATTTTAAAATGAAAGTAATTTTAATACTTTAATTATTTTTAATTCTTTTTATCTGAAAACAATATTGTTCTCCTTAAAAGTGGTTAATATTGTTCTACTTAAAGGTGGTTAAGAAATGCAAGTACTTGTTTTCTTAATTGCAAGAGGTTAGTCTCACCTCAGACTAAATTATTTTAGGTCCACCTTGGACGAGTCGAGTTGGGTTCACCTCGGACATAGTTAAGTTGAGCACACCTTAAATTGCGTTGAGTTAATTAAAGTGTTCATCGAACCTAGTCGAGTCAGACCAACATTTGGTCAAGTTGAGTTAGACTCATATTAAGTTGAGTTATCACAGGTTCATGTCAAGCAGAATAAAGTCGGACTATGTTGAACAAAGTCGGACTATGTTGAACAAAGTCGGACTATGTTGAACAAAGTCGAGTTAGACTATGTCAAGTCGAGTTAAGCTAGACTCACTTCGGATTAAGTTGAGCAAGTTCACATCAAACCATATTAGGTCAAACTCAGATAAGGTCAACAAATGTCAGATTATATCAAACAATATCAAATTGGGTTGAGTCAAAGTTATGTTAGATTAGCCTAGTTAAACAAGTTGGATTGGACCTAGCCTTCCAATTAAGTTATAATAATAAAATTAATTAAAAAATAATTTATAATCAATATAAAATATTAAAAATCAATTTATAATTTAAAATATTTTTATAAGTCATAAAATTATAAAAAATATTTAAAAGTTATAATAAGTAAAATCCACTTTAGTCATGATCCTCACCACTTTATGTTTGGGACTTTGGGGTTAAAACTTATTCAATCCACTCATTTAATATACATTTTGTATACTTTAGGACTGTTTCATTACTCATGTCATTTAGTATACTTTAGGATTGTTTCATTACTCATTATCATGTATCAAATTCACAACTCTAATATCAGGCCTTTAAATATGTTGTTACTAAAGTGCGTTGAGTAATCCGAAATGTTCATACTAGTGTCCCAACAAACCCTATACCAAATAATTTTGATAACAACATATAGAAACTAAACGTGCTTCATGTCACATTATAGTTTGCACTATCATATACTGTAGCAACTAAAATGAAAACAGAGTAGAAAATAAAGAGTACCTTACAGTAGCTACTTGAGAGGCAAAGTAAACAAAATACTGAACTTCTATAAATCTGATCAGACAATGGTTACAGTAGGACCCACTCCCACCTTAAACCTGGTTTGTGGTATGTCTCACCTCATTAATTTAATACAGTTACAAAAAAGAAACACAAATCACACCAACATAAATGCCTCGATTCCCAATGCCCGTATCCGGTTAAAAAGGTCGGGAACTGGTACACTCTAAATTCACACACAAGGGTCCAAATTTCAGACCATTGGTTTCACATTCACCTATCTAACTATGAAAAATTTACACAAGCCCCGTTAACCCCACCAAATCAAATTATAAACGACGTGCCTTGGCACAACCCATACTTCGTTACAGAGCTACTTCCACACTATGCCACTAAGCCTACTCTTCAGCTACACAACTACCTTCAACTTCACCTATGCTCCTTTTATTGTTCATCCCTTTAAGTCACTGCACACTAAACGTAAAAGGGTGCTGCTTCCTTGTCATATCAACCCCTCCAATTTGTAGCACTTGGAGCGCAAACAGCTTCAACTGATAACCGCTTCAACACGTTTGGACATGGGTCTTGGCCGAAGTTGCTGTTTGACACAGTGATTGTGCATCTTGATTTTCCTACACATCTCTGAAACATGAAACAGAAAGAGAGGAGGAATTAAGTATATTTCCCAGGAAGAATTTATTAGAAGTTAATGTATTATGGAGATATGATAGATCACCTTCTCCAATGTGGCATAGGATGCTGGAGAATGGCAAGCTCCTTGTACGTAGTTCCCACATGTACCCAAAGGAGTTCCAAAGCTGGCAAATTTAATGGAAGAGATGGTCTGGCCAGGGCTGCAGTGCAAGTGAACCTTGGGTGGACGGAACTCTTCTGACTTACCATAGCTCTCGATGTGCCAATTCTTAATATTTGGGTGGAACTCAGACACATCAGCACAGACACTGCTCACTGATCTCTTCACTAGCGAGATTTTTGAAGGGTCTCCCCCGAGTTCCTCGAAAATAACCAAAAGATTTTGTGTTGGCTTCAACCAAGATCGAGGGACGTGGTACCTGAAACATTTTGCATGAAATGAAATGTAATATAAGATTTGCACTGCCTCAGACTGTGTTCACCAATATAATAACGTTGCAGAAGCCACAATGTGATTGTTAGTAATACTCACCATCGCTGGGTTGGTTGGCCACAACCAAGTTGGCACTTTGGAGGTCTAAATGAACCGGCGTAATTACAGTCATTGCAATTACCAGTAGCAAAAGCAGTCCAGTATCTTCCAATGCTCTGGCCATTAATCCATATCTGACCTTTACCCATTCCCTCCATGTCCAATGCCAATGGTTCGTCTCCTTCGGGAGCATCAAAAGAAGTCTGCACAGTTCACAGATTAAGTTTATCGTTTTGAAGCTAATGATACATTTTCAGTCAAACTTAGCACATTTTGTTTTTTATTTTATACCCTGTGCCATGTCAATGGCTGGTTCTTTTGTACAACTATTGCTGACTGCATCCACGCAACATTAGAGATACCATTTGGAGAAGCAAGATCCATGGCCTCTCCTTTCAACCCAACCTGGTTAAAAGCATGTTAGTGAAATTTTCTACAAGGAAAATAAACCAACTTAAGTTTCTAAAGTAAGGGTATGCAACCTGATAAGTCCATTTCTGCCCTGAAAGGTCCCATTTTCCCTGGTCAAGTCCATGGAGTGCAACTGGACCTAGGATTCCTGTGTTCCATGACTCAAAATGTTCTCCTACATTCTTTGACAACAAAATACAGAAAAACATTTGGTCAATAATATTAGTTATTAGGAGGAAAAAATTGAGCCATTATTGATATTGTTATTTCTTGCCAAAATTAGCTGACAGTTAGGCTTTCGTAATCATAGAAAGATGAAAGTGGTGAATGAATTTGAGCACAAACCAAAAACAGCTATTTATGGAAACTAAACATTTTACTGACAGTAGGATTTGGAAAGTAAAAGAGGAAAAAGACTTACGGGAAGTCCAATGGCAACACTGAGCAGAGCTATTCTGTTTGTTCCAGCACGAAGGTTTACCTTATCAGTGTATTTGAATCTTCTATATTCCCTCGTTCCAAAGGCAGAACCTGGGTTGAAACACGTGTCATGTTTACTTATACCAATAAGCTAAAATAGTGTCTAATGGAAAAGCAAGAAAATTTACATACCAGAAAGTTGACCATTGATGAAAACATGTACAGCATGGCCTGTAGACTGCACAAGGAGAGTGGGTAGTTCACCACCATGTAGAAAGGATTCGGATGAACCTATATCAACGCTGCGGAAACATAGACATAAAATGAATTACATATTAAGTACATTCAATATGGTTTCTAGACCTCTTCACTTAGGAACAAGGGATAAACTTAAAGAATCTGAAAAGTGAAGTATTGTGAAAAAGTTATGCAAGGAGCATATTTGGAATGGCTAAAAGTCAGGCTTTACCTAGTTATATACCAAAGATAATCACTTTCATCCTTTGTTACATTTATCTGTTCCAGGAGACCTGGAGCAGTGATTGCCGAGCTGTCTTCTACAGAATAAATATCTTCATCAAAACTTTCCCATGAGAACATTTGAGTATTTGTCGGCAACATTTGCATCTGAGATGTTTGCACTCCAACCTAAACAAAAGGAGCAGGAGTTCATCGGTTTTAATAATTTTTCAGTCATTAAATCATGTCGAATGGGCACGTTGAAGGTGAAAAAGTTGTTGTCAGAAGTATGGATAGAATAGCTAAATACAATACAGGATACCAAATATGCCAAACTTTTGTTACATACTTTTGCAGTATTGAAGACAACATTTCTACAATCTGGGAGGATGCTGACGGACCAAGGAGGTAAGTTATAGTGCATATTATTGAACATCACTCTAACAGAGGATTTTGAATCATAGTTTGAGAGAAAAGCAGCACACTCTCCAGATTCCGTAGTGTATACATGTGCCTGAAAAAGGAGCATGTTAGCTAGGATCAGTAAACAAAGCTTTACACGTGAAAAACAAAATAACATTGACTTCAGTCAAACCTGCTGGGATTCCCCTAATGAAGTAACAATGGCATCAGTCGAAACCAAAGCTCGCTCACACATCTTGATAGCCCTGTGAAGCTCCTTTAGATGACCATATTTCGGTTGCCTAATCAAACCTTCAATGTTTTATTGCAGAAATAGTCAGTTAAGAGGGAAAAAAAAGGTTCTGGGGTACTGTTATTGGAGGAAAATATTTGTGGCTTTCAAAGTAGTGAAGACTAATAAGTTTTTAGACATAAAATTTGACAAAAATTCATGCATATGAGGTTACTAAGAAAAAGAACGGTAGTGACTTATAGTTACCTAATTTGCATATTACTATCTGCCAGAATTCTTGAAGAATTTTGGTTTAGTTGTTAAGGGGTCAATAAGCACTATAAATGACATAGAAGGCATAGAATATTCAGCTCTCACCATATTCATCCAGTGGAGCATCATAGTCATAGCTGGTAGCGATGAAAGGACCTCCAGCTGTTCTTCCAAAATTGGTTCCTCCATGATACTACAGGTAAATGCAAGACAACCTAGGCTAGTTACCAGGGTAGGTGTCATCATAATCAATTTATGAATCAGCTTAAGCCAACTAAACTAACCATGTAGTAGTTTACAAAGGACCCTCCTCTTATTATGAATCGAGCAGCTGCAAATGCCAAATCCTGGACAGGCCTTTGGTGGATTGGACCTCCAAATTCTGTAAACCTTCACATTTAACAGAAAGTTATGCCACATATTTTATTTCTCCATTTCTAACTTTTAATGTCACAGTATAAAAAAGCTTACCAGCCACTCCATGCCTCTGTCCAAATCAGAGGCTTATAAGGTCTGTTTGGAGTAAACTTATCACAATAGAAGCCATTACACGTGTTTATCTGTTACCCCACAGACGAAACAGATTAATTTATTAAAATAAATGAAGTAAACGCAATTGTCTGAGTGCTGCATTTAATTTTCCAAATTTTTAAGGTTACGAGTCTCTGAAAGTTAAAATAATCATAGAATAACCAAAAAGAACACCTTGGCATGTTAATGGATTGCATTTTATATACAGTTTTCAAGAGGAAGAGTAAGACTGCTTACCACTGGATCTGGCGCATCATCTTCCTTGCACATCACCCAAGGCACTCCAGTTCCCATCTCCACAGCCATTTTGGCAGCCCAATTCACATAGTTTTGACCAGCAGCCCCTTGCAACTTACTCTGTGCCCCGTACTCATTCTCAATCTAAAACAGCACACAGTAAATGTTTCACTGTTCAAACTAGATCTAGAGTGAAAAGTTCATAGCCACTGGTGCTTTGAAATGAAAGGCCCAGATGTTCACCTGAGAGAGTATAATGGGGCCACCCTGAGACTCAAATAGTTGTTCACTCTTCATCATCCCCACAATCTTCTCAGTGAATCCTTGCATCGCCCTCTTCAACACAGTTCATGAATCATCAGTAAAAAGTCAAAGCACCCAGAAGTCTTATCATAAAATATTTTTGGAAAAAAAAGTCATACCTTGAAAGGTTCATTGTCTGTTCTAAAGCTTATCCCCGGAACATACTTAAGCCAAACAGGAAATCCTCTGCACACAAAACAAAACAATATAAGATAAAAAACTTAAGATGCTAAGCAATGAGAAGAGTGTGTCTAAAAGAAAAATGACAAACAGGCTTTAAAAGCACAGTCTGCGAGTGCTATTTCCGCAGCAACACAAGTTTTGTAGAGTCTCTACGACCAGAATTGTGGCCGCATTGACCACAAGTGCAATGAAACTGTGACTGCAACCATAATTTAAAACCCGACGACAGGGGAATTCCATTGCCATGTTAGAAAAAGAGAAGTTACCCGAAATTCCATTCTGCACAGACATAAGGTCCAATGCGGAGATGAGCGTAAAGCCCTGCTTTTTGTATAGTCTTCACGAATCTCACCAGATCATACCTCCCTTCGAAATTGTACTGAATTGAGTTCCAAGAAGCAAGAACAATCGACCAAAAGCTCAAATTAGAGGCCGAAAAATGAAAACACACCAAAACCAAAAAAAAAGAAAACAGAGAGTGAAGAATCACATTGCCAGGAGAAGGCTCATGAACATTCCAGAAGACGTAGGTTTCAACCACATCAAGCCCTCCCTCTTTGGCCTTAAAAATCAGATCTTCCCACATCTGCGCCGACACCATTTCACAACAAAATTAGAAAAATCCGACAGGAAACTAAAGAAAGCTGGTAATTTCCAATGATGTTCTTTTTTGCGGCTTACATCAGGGGTGCTTCTGGGGTAATGTATGGAGCCGGAGAAGAGGATTCTCCTTTGGCCATTGATGAGAATGGCCTTTCTGTCGTAGGTGACAGCAGCATGAGAACTCAAAGACAAAGAAGCCAAGAGGAAAAACAACAGTAGGATGGAAAACGAGGTGGTTTCCATGTTAGGCAGTGTGGTGTGCAGGAAGAGAGAAAGTGAAAATGGTGATGAAATAATTGTTCTAAGAGTGGGGTGACGGTGGAATGGTGAGAGTAAGAGTAGGAAGAGGGTCCATTCCTTAATAGCAAGCAGTGTGGTGTTGTTCGGTTGCAGCTGGGAGAGGATAGCAAATTATTTATAACTGTTGTCAAGTGTCATACTGCCACACCACAAAGTACACTCATACATCACACAAAGTAACTGTAAGAGACAAACAAAGAGAGTATCAGTAAACCAGTAAACGGTGGAAACCGTTTCTGGAGTTCTCTTGCACCACTACAATTTTACATTTTGCAACCTAGTTAGTTTCACCAATTCATTAATGAACTTTCTTTAAACATGTCAGATTATGGTTTTTCTTATTTGAAAAGATATATCATAATTAATGTATTCAAAGTTGTTTTATATAAAAATTAGTAATATTAGGTAAAGAACACATGAAGTTGGATTAACTATTCAAAATAAGTGTTTAATTGTATGTACTGTAAAAAGTATCAAATGTTTTCTAGTCTCTTTTAGATCTTTATTTATTTGAAATCAGTGTTTTACTATTTCTGCTGAAAGACCAAATTTCATTATTAAATTTTATATGTGATGATTAAATTAGACATGTTTAACTTCTACTAAATATTTACTGGAAAATCCAAGTCGATTAGAGATTAAAATATTTCATTATATATAAATGGGTACAAACTTTAATCTTATAAGTGGATTTTATGGAGTTGAATTAAGTTTGAAGTTTAATTTATAATATGATATCAGACTATCTCTATCGGGTCAAAAATTTTACATCAAACTAAATATTAGACTTAAAGTCCATCTTATAATATTTATATCACCAATGCAACTAACAAGTTTTTACACTCTTTACTATATATATTTTTATTTGATTAAAGTATTTTACGAGAGGATCACAAATGGCGAGCTCATTATTTATTATAACTACTCGAATACAAGTTTTGTGTATATATTTGCATTTTTATTATCATTGTTTTATTTTAATGAATTAAATTTAGTATTTTATTTTATTTTAATTTATTATATTTGCAATATATATATATATAACAGATTATTTGTTTTACCCACCAC